>Ga0116142_10001845_pt1 | contig 24364 bp, 9 predicted proteins | sample AD_UKC033_MetaG_FD_89785 | JGI IMG/M metagenome (GOLD analysis project Ga0116142, IMG submission 89785) | Active sludge microbial communities of municipal wastewater-treating anaerobic digesters from USA - AD_UKC033_MetaG | ecosystem: Engineered > Bioreactor > Anaerobic > Digestate | place: USA... | reverse complement strand
TACGATGTTCCATCCTTGTTCGTAGCATAAGCTCTCACATAGTAAACGGTTCCCGGCACCAGACCTGTCATTGTGCTAGTAAATTCTCCTAATCCTGAAGAATCAAACGTCATTCCTAAATTGGCATCAATTGTCGGGTATTCAAAATCTGCCCAAACAATTCCGGCTGAAGAAACGCCAAAATATCCTTCTAAAATTACATTGCCACCCGAATCTGCATTTCCATCCGAAATATTTGTAACCGGTTTAGTTACAACAGTTGCAAAATATGACATTTTTATACACCTTACCGAAAAACCATACCGTGAATCATTAACCATTCTTCCAATTTTTACCGAGTCATTTTTAAAATGTCTTGAATAAGGCCAATATGGTTCATTGTAATCAGTATCATACATCCAAAAATTTGCTGAAATTCCCAAGTCACTAAAACTACCGTCTGTATTTCTCAAACCACCCGGTAAGGCAGAGTACCCGAATTCATTTGTACCTCCTTCATTTGGAGCATTCCAATATTCAGTTCCCGGAGCTTTCATTTTTCCACCCTGATCCAATCCTCTCCATCCCATCAGATTGGCCTCATTTGATTCAATCCCTACAGCCACTTCCAACTCTATCCAATCCCAATCACTAGGTATCATCCAACCATCAGGACAAATCCCTTCTCCATAAACAGCATAAAAATTATACAATTTACCATAAATACTGTCATAAGCTGCTGAATCATTATCATACCAGCAATAAGCTTCAAATGTCAAATTTTGCCAATCTTCGTCTGACTCAACATGAGATATTGGTCCAATAATCGAATTTGTTACTCGTAAATTCTCTGCCATCCATTCTCTCGAACCTAATACAATTGTCTTATATTGATTTCCATCAAAATCAAAAACTCCCGGACCATCAATAAATAAAGCTGCCAATGTGTTAAAAATCTTTTCTTCTCCGTAAGCAACACCCTCAGAATTTATAGCATAGGCTTTAACATAATAAACCGAAGAAGGGTCAAGACCTGTAATAAAGCTTAGAAACGCATCATCTCCACTACCATCAACTGACATTCCTTCATTATCATCAATTGTGGGATTACCTGTTCTATTCCAAACAACACCTTTTGTAGATATTTCGTCCCAACCGTTAAAAATGATATTTCCACCACAAACGGCAGTAGAGATTGTAATATCTGTAACTTCACTAGTTGTTACTTCTGGAAGAGTGAAAATACTTTTTATGCATCTTATTGAAGCTCCTTTAATAAATTCGACACTATCTCTTAAAATCCCGAATTCTGTATTATTCAAAGCTCTAACCCAAGCATTGGAGCTATAGCCGGTACCAGACATAGACCAAAAATAAGTACTGCTCCCCGCATCTTGAAAAAACCCGTCACTACCTCTATACCCTGCCGGTAATGCAGTAAATCCACTTTGGTTTGTTGCCCCTTCGTTTGGACTAAGCCATGTATCAAATCCTGTTTGTTTAAGCATCCCGCCTTGATTATCCCCACGCCATCCAATATCGCCGGATATTTCTTCATCCATGCCTAAATAAATCTCGAGTTCCATCCATTCATCGTCACATGGAACATGCCAGCCTATAGGACAAATATTTCCATTGATTATTGACATAAAGTTATATAATTTACCATACAACCCATCATTCGTTGTAGAATCATCCTCCATCCAACAGTATGAACCTGAGCCTGCAAGCATCCATCCATTTGAATCAGTAATTTTTGTAATAGGATCTCCATTATTATAAGAAGATGTTCTTAAATTTTCTGACATATATTCTCTTCCACCAACGACAACAGTACTGTATTCGTTTCCATCAATATCCATAAGACCAGAACCATCAGAGTAAAACTTTTCCAGTGTTGTAAAACTCAACAAATTTCCATAAGATGTTCCCACACTGTTTGTAGCATAGGCTCGCACATAGTAAGTCATATTTGGAAAAAGACCTGATAATGAACTTGTAAAGCTTATTGCTCCAGACATTTCACTTGTCATGCCTTCGTTTATATCAATATCAGGATTCATCATTGTACTCCAAACAATACCCATTGACGTTATTTCGGCACCTCCATCCTCAATAATTTCTCCCCCCGATAAGGCAGAGTACATTAAAATATCTGTTATTTCAGTTGTTTCAACAGTAGGAAGAAGATATACATGATGATGGGTAGTATCTGCCTGATCATCATAAACACAGCGTACAGATAAACCAAGTGTTTTTTTACCGTCTTCGCGATAAATATCACAAGAGTCTGTTCTTAAAGCCCTACACCAGGCATTCTGCTGATTACTTTCTGTTGCTGTCCACCAAGCTGTGTATTTATTTCGATAACGAAATGTACCAGTCAAATCTCTTATTCCTGAAGGTAAAGCTGAAAATCCCGTCAAATTTGTATATTCCCCCGGATCACTTAACCAATGCAAAATTCCGGACTCTTTTAATAAACAAGCGTCAGAATCACTCCTCCAACCGATAGAATTTATTTCAGTTGTACTAATTCCTAAATAATTCTCCAATTCCAACCAATCAGCATCAGTTGCCACATGCCAGCCTTGTGGGCAAATACCTCCTGAATAATTTACTGCATACCAATTATATAATTTGCCATAATCTTCTGATAGATTAGTACTATTTTCATAATCACAATATGCAATTGTTGAGAGCTGTTGCCATGTATTATCCGAGCCGACTTGTTTTATTATCTGTCCATCCGAAAATATTGTACTATTAATATTTTCAGCCATCCATACCTTATCAGCAATCTCAACAACAGTATATTCTCTTTGCTCATAATCTTCGCAATTGTAAAAATTGAAAAACACACTAATATTATCACCTTCAGTCAGCGTTCCATCATTATTTATTATCAACGTTTTATTTGTTTTATTTCCGGCTTCAGACATTGCTGTCATTAACAATATATCTCCAAATTGATACGGTAAAATATATAATCCCTTTGACTTTTCTTTGATATCAATTTCTGTTGAACTAATTGACTCTACAATTTCCATTGAAATTTCCGATAAAGTATTGTCAATACCAATTATTCTTTCGGAAAAAAGAAAACTGTCCGACCTAATAACAATAAAATATATACCTGAAAGAATACCTTGAAACCTAATCTTGTAAAAGGTCTTTTCAGCATTAAAATAACTATGGAACACAATTTTACCGCTAATGTCATATATTTCCACTTCAACATTTCCTACAATTGGAATATTTACATTAACAAAAAAGTCTCCTGTAGTTGGATTAGGATAAACATTAAAACTACTTTGAGATGAACCTAAAAATTTTAAATCACTAGGCGGAATTAAATTAACTACATCCTCACCGGTGACCATAATGCTCGAATCATTTGCCAAATTTTTCACAAACACTGATTGAATGTTATTTGTATCAGAACCGGCAAAAAAATTCAAATAATAATTCTGCGAAAATGTAAAGCCATTAATCAACAGAAGCATCATTAAAATGCAAAATCTAATTCCTGTCACTTTTAATATTTTTGAGTTAAATGTTATATTTTCTTTTTTCATGTCTTTAATACAATTTTCTTATTAGTATTTAATAAAATACACTAATGAAATATTTAAAACCGAATTATTTGATTTTATTGTTTCTTCAGGTCTTATATCAACAAACCCTCTTGAATAAGTCGCTGATAACTGATATTGCTGATATCCAAGTTTTAATCCTGCACTTATACCACTATCAAATCTTTTAAACGAATTCCAATCGTCACCAAAAAATTCGGTATTATTATCAATATAGGCTTCATGACCTGTCTCCTCAAAATTCCACTCAAAAGGAGGTTCGTTCTCGGGGTCTGCATCTGCCTTAAAACTTCTGCTACCAACAATAGCAATACTACTGTACGGGCCAATATTAGCACTAACATAAAAATTTCCGAGTGGAATTTTGTACCCAAAATATACAGGCACCTCAAAACAACCAAAGTTTGCTTTTGAAACTGCGAACTGGTCTTTAAATTTATCGCCTTTACTTACAAACGAAATTGCTGTTCCTACATAAACTACATTCAATAAATCAAATTCAGCACAAACTCCGGCCTGATATCCATATTTTAAAGTTTTTTCAATTTTACTATTTATATCAGATTTTTCTATTATTGTTGAGGCTGTTAATCCTCCTGTAAACCCATAATGCAAACCTTGAGCTTGCGTAAGCATTACGCATAAAAGCGATATGACAAAACAAAATAAATTCTTCATAATAACGGTTAATTGACAACAAAGATAATATAAATACATGCTACATAATAAAGAAATAACACATGATTTTGTGCTTTTATATCCATATTTTTAAAATTGAAAAAACTATGCGTTAAGAAATAATGACTAGCTAATATACATTTAAATTATTCCATACTAAAACTAACCCAAAGTTTTCAATGATATACATATTTTTATTTATAAATACGAATAGCAAAATATATAAAATATTTTGCTATTCCTTTCATTACATTTCTTATGTTTAGATTTATGCTTTAACCCTCGAAACGGTGTATTCTCCTTATTGCAGCGGTGTCAGAAGTATGAGTTAGTCTGATATGCTGTTGAGAGAGAGAGAGAGAGAGAGAGGAATTATTCGCTGCTTCTTTAGCATTGAGAATACCTCCGTTTCGGGTTAAATTCATTAATATTTTAATAATTCTAATATACACTAATTCAATTATTGTTTTACAATTTTTCTATTAACGACATTATTACCTGTAATTATTCTTAAATAATAAACAGCAGGTCTAAGATCGCCCAGATATAATTTATGCTCATAAGTATTTTCAAGAATTATTACATTCTCAGAAATTACAAATTTTCCAAGTTCATCATATATTTCGAAATAAACTTTTTCATTAGAAAAATCTGACAAATAAATATTTAGTTCTGAGTTAAATGGATTGGGATAAACAAAAATTTCTGTATTGTCATCCATCATTTTTGAGCAATCAAGATTAATAGCATGAGAGATTTCTGATTGTCCGTCAAAATCAACCTGCTTAAGTCTGTAATAGACATTACCGGATGATAAATTATAATCATTATAGAAATACTTATTTGATACATTACTGTTTCCTTTGCCCTTGATTTTAGCAATTGAGACAAAATCCATCATATCTTCTGACTTTTCGAGAATAAAATAATCATTATTGATTTCGGATTCTGTTGTCCAATCAATCACGGCATACCCTCGATTACAATAAGCATTAAACTCCGACAAATCAATTGGCAAAGTAGAACATCTTGTTATAACAACATCTATTTCGACCTCATCAGGACATAAAGGATTTCCACTTGCAATAGTAACAGTATATGTTCCAACATTATAAATTGTAACACTTGCGGTCGAAGCAGAAAAAGAACCAGGTCCAGTCCATGAATAAAATTCTCCACCAGACGCTGTAACTGTTATATGACCACCATCATAAATACAATCTTCAAGTATGTCCACACTTGCAAATTCAATTCCCGATTCAGCTGTAATCTGATAATCACATATAGCCCCTGCATTACCATCAATCATTATATAGTAAGTATTACCAGGCACTAATGCTGACACACTGCTCCATGGTGAAGGAACTGTAATTGTTGTTGTTGTATTATTGGCTAATGTTGCAGAAGTACTTGTATAATAATCTGAAGATACCAGCACAAAACCATCACAATTAGTTGCTTGATATACCCCTAATTGAATAGCATTTGATCCACCATTACAATTCGAAACTGACACATTAAATTCTGCTGAAGTTGACTCTGCAGTAAAAGCAATCCATGAATTGTTTTCTATAGTTCCTCCAAACAAATTACTTTCTTCTTCAAAATTCCCGGGAAAATTTGGCTGATAAAAACCTGAAGTTGTACCTCGATAGCCATTCAAATTGCAAATATGTGTGGCACCATCACAGAAATTATGTGCCGTTGTATTTTCATCATCTGTACATATAACAACAGCCTCCCAACCTGTGTCAGTTGTAGAACCTCCTGATATAAATTTAAATGTTATACACTCACCTGAAGATACTATTTCGGGTGGTATATTAGTTATATCCGATGTCCCAGTAAACTGAAATATTAAAGTTGATGCATCAGAGTCTCCATCATAAACATATAAATAATCAGTATCTCCGGTAAAATCAATATCGATGTTAAAGAAAATTATTTTAACATGCTCAGAACTACCATCTGTACAAAATGTAATTGTTTGAGACTCACTATTTGAATAATTTCCTGATGGTCCTCCTGAATCATAAAACATTGCTGCACAGGTTTCAATTGGACTCCCGGAATCACCCATTTCGTAAGTATCACATGTATGAGCGACATAATATGCTGCACTACTATATGCAGTTTCGGAACTACCATTACAGGTAACTGCCAACCTAAAGTACCTACTTGCACTTGTAACATATTCACCAACTGCCGGATTTGTTTGTCCCGAAATATCCGACCATGTTGTACCATCTGTTGATACTTGCCACTGATATGAAAACCCTGAATAATCCATACCGTTAACATCGTATCCTACACCATATAAATATATTGTAGTGTTTATTCCGGAACACCCCTGATCCATTGACAAGCTTACTGAACCGCCATCAGGTGTGCCCGTACAGGGAGGAACGCATTCAAATCTTGCCTCCCACCCGTCATCTCGAATTAATCCATCTGCATCAAATCTAACTGTGAGAATCCCGCTAGGATCAGATGAACAAACTACAAAAGGTTCTAATTCACCTGAGTACTGGCCTAATAAGTCTGCTTCATTCGTTGAATTACCGTTATAAACATACATTATATCAGCGTCTTCTTCTGTTTTAAAATAATCAAAATAAATTTTTATTGAAGAATACGCTGTATTTGGTTGAAAAACCATTGTATAATCTCCATTATTAGCATAATAATATGTAGAGTTTCCTCTTTGATCAGGACCTCCTCCGCCCGAGTCAAAAAATGCTCCGGAACATGAAGTTATAGGACTACTACCACTAATCAAATAAACCAAATCCACTTTTCCTACAGGCGAATATATAGCGGCTTTAGCATTGTTACAAGTTGTCTGTAATCTGTAATATGTAGATTCGTATATTGCCGGTGTAGTATAAAACGGAGTAGTCCCTCCTGAGCCTCCGCTTACATTTGACCATGGTCCGTCAGGATTGTCTGATGATTGCCACTGGAAAGTAATGTCATCATTATAATCATAATCAGGTACCGACAGATTAGCTGTTGATCCTGATTCAACAAACTGATAAGATGGATATACAGTACCTGCTTCAGGCACTCCCGAACAAGCGACAGGTTCTACTACTCTAATTGAATAATCTTCTACTTCTCCGTCATATCCAGTTGAACAAGGCGCAGGATCAGTATTATATCTTGATGATACTCTCATGTAAGTATTACCTAATACTGCACCAGAAGGTACTGTAATGCTATAAGGACAAGCTGAAGCTGAACCATTAGAAACATTATAGGCCGTACCTAAATCATAAGCCTCTCCTGAATCTGCAAAATCACCATCCTGATTCCAATCTATCCATGCAAAAATATGATATGTTCTTGATCCATCTGTATTTACTTTAACATCAATATTATAACTTTCATTCGGAGTTACCGTTGCAACCAAATATGTAAAATCAGAATAATTCGCCACATTAGAGACATTGTTGATATCACTAAATCCCACATATTTAACCCCAGGAAAAGATCCTGCTCCATAACTTTCGCAATAACACGAAATCATCATGCTAGCATCTATCAATAAAGACGAAGAATATCCGGTTCCTTCTCCACTACAGGTAACTGCACATCGAAAATATTTATCTGCAGTTATTGAAGTTTGATATGTAGCATTAGTTGCTCCTCCGATATTACTCCAATCAGTGCCATTAGTAGAATATTGCCACTGGTAAGTTATTCCTGAAAATGGAAAACCATATTGTAATGATAATGTAAAATCTTCTCCTGAGCATACTTCCGTAGCAGTTGATAAAGTATTCCCCGGATTCGGAATATCATCACAAGCTTCCAATTCGACTATATTAACATAATAATCAAGTGCTTGTCCCCAGGTACTATTAGAAGCACCACAAGGCTGATTATTACTTATTGAACTGTCATCTCCCCCTCTTACACGTAAAATTGTAATGCCCGGAACTGCTCCTATTGGGACAGTAATAGGAATTACAGAAGTACCATTAGCACCTGCATCAGTACCAAGGGAAAAAGATTCTCCTGTTTCAAATGACCCATCCTGGTCAAAATCAATCCATACTCTTGAATACTGTGGTGAACCACTGCCCATTGTTATTGAGGCATTATAAGAATAAGACTGATATATTTGAGGTATTGCATTCTGAACTGATGTACGGTCAAAATAATAAGGACTATTGTTAGCAGGCGGAGTATCATTTAATGATTGTAGAACAACTCCTGTAACATTATCTGTGCTTCCACCACTCGAATATGTAGGCGTACAATAACAATCTGCCTCCATTACAATTTCTATTTCCAATGCAGTTGAAGAACCGGTACCACCATAACTACAAATTACATTACAACGATAATATGTATTATCAGTAACAGTTGCTACATAAGTAGTAGAGGTTGCTCCACCAATATTGCTCCAAACAGTACCATTTGTTGATGATTGCCATTGGTATGTAATTCCGCTATAAGAAGTAAATGAATTTTGAAAAGAAAGAGTCGTTAGGCTCCCGGGGCAAACTTCTGTTTCAGTTGCCTGTGTATTGCCAGGATCAGGGGTTCCTGAACATTCGGGCAAGAGGGTAGTGAAACTACTCTGATCACTATAATCTGTTCCACCGCTATTAGTTGCATAAGCCCGATAATAATAAGTTGTGTTTGAACTCAAACTACTTAACCCAGAGATAAAACTACCTCCTGAACTTCCACTAAAACCCGACCCAGCTTGTTGTGTTCCTGTTCCCGGAGTAAAATTTTCAGTGGTACTATATTCCACACCATAAGCAGAAACTGTACTACAACCGATATCTGTAATAGTATTACCCGAAATAGTTGCTGACGAAGATGTTATGCTCCCTGCACTACCTGCTGTTACAGTTGGCTCTGTATCTACACCATCACCGCTGACCGCAACATCCTTTTGCGTTGCACCTGAACTCGTATGTGTAATATTCCCCGAATAAGTCTGTTCTGCGGTTGGTTTGAAACGTACGTATATTGTGGTTGAATTAACTGTTCCACCACTTTGAGTAAGAGTTAAGGTTGACGGATTTGCAACAAAACCAGAGCCACTGCTGGTTGAAATTTCATAACCTGCGGGTGGAGTAATTGTTATATTATCAGTTAAGTTAGATCCCGACACTGTATATGTTTTATTTGCAGATGTTGTGTTAATACATTGGTCGCTAAAAGCAGATAATGAACCTACCGTTATCAAAGGTTGAGAGTAACTGCAGGTTACCTTCCAATCGTTCAATCGTGGGGTGCCACCGGATGGCGTTAAAATTGCCTTTAAATATAACTTTGCATAAGTTGTTGTATTCAATCCGGAAATATCAATCGGACTTGATGCAATACCGGAAGAATTCCCACTTATAATACCATCTCCAATTATCGTTGGAGTACCAGAATTGTCGTACCAGACTTGTAACTTAACATTACCGTTAGTTTCTGTTTCAGACCAAGTTACCTGGTCCCATGCAGTTGCTCCAATATAGGAAGAAAAACAAATTGATGTGGAAAGAGCTTCACCTATTGGAGCAGCAGTTGTAAGATACATAGCATATGTATAGGATCCACTAGTAATCGACGGACATGAAGAAGGTAATGTACCATCATAGCTTCTAGATGTATACCCCCCTCCAATACCACCTGTTCCAATATAATTAATTTTAAGATAATAATCATCTGATGTATATGCAATATAATAATACCCTGCCGAAAGAGTCGGCGTTGATGTTGGAACCACAGTCTTCCATCCTGTTGAGCTTGCTGTCTGTTCTGAAGTATATGCCAAGCGTGTTCCCGGAGCACCCGAGGTCCCATCGTCATCATATAAAGCGAGCACAAACTTGTTTGTTGAACCAAGTGACCGAAAATAAACATTCAAAGATGCCAATTGAAATGATGATGTTGCATTAATCTTTTGAATAATTATATAGTCTTCCCCGTTTTCGTTACTTCCAGCAGATGTTGTTTCTCCATAAAATGTAGATGAAGTTACTGGCATAAAAAGATAACCGTCATTTGCCTGCGACATAGTTAAACTTGCCGTCCCCAACTGTGCCGTTGTGGTTTGCATCCAATCCACTTCACCACTTGATTTATATGTAAACGAGTAAGTTTCGGATGACCAGTTACCCCAAGATGAACCCCCATCATCAGAGGCTTTAACCCGAACATAATACGTTACTCCATTAGTTGTTGGCAATGATGAAGAAAGTGAATTGCATTCCAAGTCGTATTGAGTGCCTGACGAATAGGTTCCCGAAAAGGTTTGAGTGTAGGCGGTTCCTGAAAACTCATAAGAAGTATTTATTTCTATAAAAAATCTATTAAAACTACCTGAATGGGTTGCAGATGCTCTAAATGTTGGAGTATTATCGTTTATGTATGAGTTGTTAAATGCAAGTTGTGATGATGAACCAATGTTGTAGAATTGTGCATTTTGAGGAACTGCTAAATATGTCAATGAAATATTGTCTATAGCAGGATTTCCATAGTTTGAATATCCATCTGTAACAAGTGTGAAAACTAATCGAACAGTTGTGCCGGCTAAAGAACTTGATAGATTAACTGTTTGTAATGTGTAACCAGATAACGCAGGACTTGTATAACTAAATACTTCTGAATACCCTGCTCCAGGTAGTGTTCCCGCTACCGGAGTATAACTAGTTGTTGTTGTGTACACTTTGATGAAATCACAATTATTATCAACAGTTGGCATCTTTAAATAAAATGACAAAGTTATATCAGACGCTCCTGCAGGAATACTAATATCACGATAAAAATGATTCTTTCTTGCGGTACTTCCACTTCCGGAATATGTAGTGCTATTTGTTCCTGTAAACACAGCTCTACTCCCACCTTGAACACCTGCCGCATTACCAATATACCAAGTCGGAGTTGACGTTCCAACTTGAGTCCAACCATTTGCTGCAAAAGTTGTCCCTGTTTCAAACCCTCCATCACCAGTGGGAGATAATAAGGTGACCTGTCCCCACACCTCACTATACATATTAAATATAAATAACCCGGTTAGTACAACCAGAATTAAAAAATGTTTTATGTTATTATAAATGAACATCAAAAACAACTATATATTTAATCTTAAATTTTTCACAAATAAATTTTTCTCTCTATACAAAAATACGAATGCTGTATATACAGAAGCAAATAATTAATGGTAAATGAGTATTAATTGATAAAATAATACAGTTTGTATTAAATATTAGTACAAAAACTTAATAAAATGTCAGTAAAATATAAGTTCGCCAATAACTGATTTAATATGATAAGAAAATGTCAAACTTGTCACATATGTTGCTAAACGCCACATGCGTAGCTCAGGCTATTTGCAGGAAAGAAAACAGAATTTAATTCTTAATAATTTTATAATTAAATTGCTTGATTTTTTCATTAGTAATTTCCAGCAAATAAATTCCAGGTGTTAAAGATTCCAAATCTTGTATTAATTCCTCCGTGCCTGATGTATTAATTTCCAATATCACTTCTCCTGCAATATTCATCAGCTTTATATCAGAGTAAATGTTATTTTCAGTATTAATAATCAAAAAGTCTTTAAAAGGATTAGGATAAACCGTATATGAATAAAATTCGTCATCTTTCACAAAAACAGTACTAGAAACAAGAGTAATAAATATGTTTTCATCAGCATTATTGACCGTAAAAACCAATCCGTTAAGACTAGTATAGGTATCAGCTGTAACATCATAAGTGTATGAACCATTTAACAGTTCTATTGAAGCTGTACCATCAATTCCGGTAGTTAAAACATCAACATCATGTATGTTTATTACTGCTCCTGCAATTGGTTCTTCAGCAACATTAGTAACCGTAAAAACAACCAAATATTCAGAAATTTCATTAACAGTAAAAACAACAGCAAAAGACGCTTCAACTTCATTATCAGCAGTAACAATAACAGTAGCATTATAAATCCCCGGTTCCAGATCATCCTGTGGTTTTATTGTAAAGGTTGTTGCAGGATTATCATTATCAAGAATTGTAAGAAGAGGTTCAGTTATTTCAAAACTTAAAGCATCATCGCCCGTTAACTCGACCACAATATTTTCAATATTTCCTGTACCTGTTCTTTCCATAGTAATGACTTTTTCAGTTATAGGAGAATAACCCTCTTCGTATTCGCCGAAATTCAAAGGATCTGCCACAGGATCATCACCTTCCTTGAGCACAATTGTATAGGTTAACGGAGTAGCTGTTACAGTCATCTCAACTGCAAAACCTTCTTCTACTTCATTATCAGCCGATACAATAACAGTAGCATTATAAATCCCTGGCTCCAGATCATCCTGTGGTTTTACTGTAAAGGTTGTTGCAGGATTATCATTATCAAGAATTGTAAGAAGAGGTTCAGTTATTTCAAAACTTAAAGCATCATCGCCTGTTAACTCGACCACAATATTTTCAATATTTCCTGTACCTGTACTTTCAATAGTAATGACTTTTTCAGTTATAGGAGCATAACCCTCTTCGTATTCGCCGAAATTCAAAGGATTTGCCACAGGATCATCGCCATCTTTAAGTACAATATTGTATGTAAACTGTGTTACGGTTACAGTAACTACATCTGAAAAAACAGATTCACACACTCCGTTGGTTACAACAGCCCTAAAATATTTTGTATCAGTAAGAATTCCAATATCTTCGCCAGCAAGCACAATATTATCCGTACCTACCACAACAGGATTTGTAATAAACCCAATATCGTCTGCCATTTCCCACTGCACAACTCCTGTTGCCTCCGAAAGACTAATATCTGCAGGTTGTGTTCCACTCATAATATTCTGATCTTCAGAAACTATTCCGGCATAACTTTGAGGTTCAATTGTAACAGTTACAGTTTGATCAATTACAGTTGGACAATTAGGCAAATCCTGATATTCAACACTAAGCAGATAATATTCCAATGTTTCAGGTTCATTAGTCGGAACAGCCACATCAACAGATAAATTTGCAGCAATATTTAAAATCTGATTTGATCCTCCATTAACATTATAAGTTACTTTAACCGGCAAGTCTTCAGGATTTACAAAACTCACATTTACACCTGTAGCATTTTGACAAACTGTTGTAGTTCCTAAAATCTCGGCAGAAGGAATTTTTCGAATATCAAAGTTATCAATTTTTAAATATGAAGTACCACTTGTATTAACACCTAATACACCAATAAAATATTCTCCTGAAACTGCAGGAGTAAACACGTTTGAATATTCGAGGTAAGATGATGTAATTACCGCGCTTCCAATAATAGTATTTGTCATATCTGCTGCAGTGGAGCCTGTCCCATATTTAACAGTTATACTGCCCGTTCCCAAAGCAAATACGGAAAAATTATATTCAATATCCTGCTCAAGATAAACCGGAATAAATAGCCATCGTTGAGTACTATGATACAATGCAGCATTCCAATTTCCCTGGTAAGGAGAAAATCCTGAAAAAGCCTCCCAATTTCTTACGGTCCCTCCCACATGTTCCTGAAAATAACATCCGGCAATAGTTGTTTCATTAACAAATCCATCTTCAAATCCCTCAAAAAATGGAATATATGCGGCCCCGCATTCTGTTCGGAATGTTCCATAATCTGTCCAATCTGAGAAATCATTTTCAGTTTCATTACATACTGCACGTACCCAAAAATAATATCTTTTATTTGGTGACAAGCCCGTAATTTCAGCTTCGGCAATACCTGCTGAGACAGAACCGCTTGGGATAGTATTTTCATCCGGAGCCAAATTATAAAGAGAGTAATAATATTGATAACCTTCTGACGGCGCATTTGCAGGCTCTGTCCATTTAATCATTGCACTTGTTTGTGTTAAATCGCTATAGGTCAACCCCGATGGATATGGACAGGAAATTTCTGTAACAGAAATATCATCAATTGATAAATAATTTAAAGAACTTGGGATACTCCCTTTGATTCCAATATAATATATTCCTGTTGCAGGTGGAATTATCACACCTGTTAATTCAGAATATTCCGTACCTATTGCTGAAGAATTTACTATTGTTCCTGTTGTCATTCCTGCTGCAGAATTTAAAGTTCCATACTTTACCTCTATTGTTGCACTCGAAGAACTTCTTTTTGCAAACATAGAAAAAGAGTACATTTTTTCGTTACTTAACGAAACAGGGATAAAAATCCAATCAGTATTATTGTGATACAAATTAGCATTCCAATCTCCCGAATAGGCTACCGGGTATGGAGATCCGTCATTCGTTTTCCATTTATTCGAGCCTGCTTCAGATTGTTGGGACATACAAGGATTATTGTTTACCGCTCCTATATCGGCACCGGCAGTATAACCAACTTCAAAGCTTTCAAGAAACGGAACGTTATAGCCGCAAAGAGTAGTAAACTGAAATGGTCCTGCCCAATCGGTATAATCATCATCACCACAATATGCTCTGACATAAAACTGATATGAAGAATTTGCTGATAAACCCTCTAATAAAAATGGATTTTCAGTAATATCAGTAACTAAATTGCCATTTCCCTGAGCAAATCCCGTAAGTCCATATTCGATTTCCCACTGGACAGAGCTACCATTTTCGGTCCAACCCAACAATGCTTGATTATTTGTTATTGACGAAGCTGTCAAATCAGATGGTTCCAAACATATAAACGGTTCTATAATTTGCAATTTAATTCTGTTTATGCTAAGGGATGTTCCCATAGTTAAATCAGGATTGTCATCAAAGTTCCCGGGATTGTCAGGATCAATATTTCCTGTTACTTCGTAATAAGTTCTTACATAAATACTTCTCGCGCTTATACCCGGTTCAAAAGAACCAAAATAATTAATTCCGTCAGCATTTGCACCATCTTTATTCTGCAATATCGCTATTACAAGATTGTAAGTATTATTATAAAAAAAACTGTCATCAAGTGTTATCTCATACCAACCTGAACTGGGATTTTCTGCCAATTCTCCTGAGAACACCTGTGTCAGCGTGGAGTTGCTAATCCAGTCTTCATTAGTTAGAAATTCTGTTTTATCGGTATGACCAAGGTAAATAGTCCACGTATTAGAATTACTAATATCATTTCCACCAAGAAAATCAAAACTTAAATGAGTAATTTCACCTTCCTGTGCTATCTCCGTTTGCAAATATATTTGCTGAGTATACGTTTTATAAAATCCAATATCTGTCGGTAACATTCGAATAAAATCACCTGATTCTCCTCCAATATTTATAATACTTTGACCATACAAAACACAGTTTATCATCAGAATTATCCAAAAAGATAAAAATGATTGTCTCGTTATTCTATTCATATTTTTAAGTTTTATTTTTGACTAAAATAACAATATTTATGATTAATAGAAGAAATTAGAAATTAAAATAGGTATTAATAGATAAAAATTTACTCTCCTACGATAAATATTTTATCAGAAAAAATATTTCAAGTCAAGCTAAAAATTTTAATTCAGATTTTTTTTCTTATATTCCAGAGGTGTTACACCTTCAAATTTCTTAAATACAGGATAAAACACATTTCTTGATTTATATCCGCAAGATTTTGCAATTCCTTCAATTGAAAGGTTATCAAATGATTTATCTAAGAGCATACGTTTTGCATCTTCAATTCTATATGTATTAATGTAATTATAAAAATTCATTTCAAAAGCTTCATTTATAACGTATGAAATATAATTCTTATGTATATACAGTTCCGAAGCAAGATCTTCTAAAGATAATTCATCGTTAAGATACAATTTTTTATCCTTCATTAAAGAAGTAATTTTTTCAGCAAGTTCATCTTTCTGACTATCAGTAAGCAAAACCTGTTTGCGCTCTGAAACTGAAGTTTTTTTCTCGACAACCTTATCAACATCTTGAGGCTCTTCTTTTTTCTGTTTGCCTATTAACACTTCATCGGGTGGCAAAATAACCGACGACCTTTTTAAATAGATTTCTCTCTGTCTTAATCCCCATATTCCTACAATAAATATATGAACAGATACAATAGAAAAATATGTAGGCTCTGATACATTTAAAGATGGAAATAAAAATATTATTATTTCAAGAGCAAAATATAATAGATAAAGAATTACAAAAGCAAATAGCCAATTAAGAGTGATTTTATCTTTATAAGAATATTCTTTTAGTATATTTCTTCTATGTTTTACGAGTTTAATAATCATTGCCACAGCATAGAATAGTATTTGGAAAAACAGAATTGCTATAGAAAAATAGTAAACACTTAGGAATGTAGCAATTGAAGGAATGTCAGAAATGAATTCTTTAGACTTTAATAATAGTTGTTTATCCTCTGCCGATAAGCCAATGTATAATCCTATTTGCATTAAAAACACTATTAATGCCGGAATAAAATGAACAAATGATTTTAATCTTAACTTAAACTCTGCTTCTGTCATTTTTTTGACATATAAAAACATCAAAGGCCAATCACAAAGCGAAACAGAAGAAATAATAAGATAAAACAGAGGATTTAAATGATCTATTTTAAAAATATGGAAATTTGCAAACAAAAATCCCTGTACAAAGAAACTCAGCATGTAGAAACCAAGTATTCGACTACTTAGGTTTCTTTTGGAAAAGAACATTATTGCAAATAGATATGCATGAACTATTGCAATTATTATTACATATTTTTCCATATTAGAATACTCTCTTTTCTTTGACTATAATTTTAGCAATTTAGTGCTTTTATTTTAAATCTCCAAATATAAATTAATTATTTTTAATATTTTAATATTTTATTCAATTTTTAATCTATTTATTTAATGCCAAAACAATTATTCCTAAATTACAAGTTGTATTAATTCTCAAAAATGTATTAATTAACAAAACATGTATACCCTATATTATAAGGCTATTAACACATTGGCTAAATTTGTACAAAATATAAGAAGTATGAAAAATTTGGCATTACTAAATCGCAAATCTCTGGTAATAGGATTATTTATTTCAGTGCTTACAATACTTTTATTTCATACTAATATCACTTATGCGTGTACTGGTGGCACAAATGCGGGCAACCTAAATGTTACTGCTGCTTGGCAAACAGTTAGTTGTAACACATATACATATTATAATTTTACAGCTTCGTATGCCGGAGAGTCTTTTATATTTTCATTTTGTCAGGGTGGTGGCAGTTCTTCAGTTGACACACAATTAGAGGTACATGATAATATGGGGGTATCAACAGGCAGTTATAATGACGATGCTTGTGGCACGGGGTCTGAATTGATTTTTACTGCCCCTTCGTCCGGGACATACAGAATTTCGATATATAGATATAATTGTCTTACCACATCAGTATCTGCCGGAACATTAGCTTACAAACTTATTGTACCAAATAATCAGGACTGTGTTGGAGCAATTTCGGTATGTCAGCCAACTTACTATCAAGACCAGTCTTTTTTTGGTTACGGAGCAATTTTAGATTACACTAGTACCAATACTTGCCCCGGATTATGTGTTGATGATGAAGACCTATCTGTATGGTACACTTTTCAGGTACAAACCAGTGGCGTGTTGGATTTTAGGATAACACCTAACCAAGGGTCAAGTGATTATGACTGGGTATTATTTAACTTAACAAATCACGATTGCTCGATAATTCCCAATATTAATTCATATCCAAGTCTGGTAACAAGTTGTAATGCTGCCTATGATTACGGAACAACAGGAGCCAACACATTAACTCCGAATACCGGCACCAACTGTCAGGGACCGTCAACTTTAGGTGAATATCCTATCAATAATCCACCTATAAATGTTACTGCCGGTCAAATCTATTACTTAAATATTCAAAATTGGTCGGCTACACAGGGTGGATACACATTGGATTTTTCTAATTCGTCAGCAACAATCTTTGACAATAACCCTCCGTACGTTGATGATTTTACCGAACCCACATGCAATAATGGTACATTTGTCATTATTTTTAACGAGAACATTGATTGTTCTACTATTGACATAAGCGATTTTTCGATAACAGGTCCCGGAGGTCCTTATTCAATTACAAACATCATGGGTGATGCCTGTGCTATTGGTGGTACAATGGAAAGAGAATTCTTAATAAGCTTTTCACCTTCCATAACAACAGCAGGGACTTATACTGTAAATTATGACGGATCAGCACTCGATATGTGTGGCAATGTCTGTTCGGCAGACTCGTGGAACTTTACGATTACATCTGCAGCATCCATGACATTAAGTTCTGCAGCCAGCACATTAAATCAAGCCGTTTGTGCAGGAAATCCAATTACAACAATTACATGGACCAGTACAGGCGGCACAAACGCTACATTTACAGGTCTTCCTGCAGGAGTAAATGGCACATTTAATTCCGGCACAGGCGCTATAAGTATTTCAGGTACAGCGACTGAAAACGGAACATTCAATTTTACCGTATCACTAGCAGGAAGTTGCGGAAGTGCAACAGCAAGCGGTACAATTACAATATCTGACAATATCACACCGGTATTTTCGTCTTATGGACCATATTGTATTGGTGAAACACCGGCTAGTTTACCCACAACGTCCAATAACGGAGTAACAGGGTCATGGTCTCCTTCTACAATAAATACAAATACTGCAGGAACATTTAATTTCACTTTTACACCTACTGCAGGCCAATGCTCAGGACCTATTTCAATAACAGTCACCATAAATAACGGTGCTATTCCTGTATTTGACAACTTCGGGCCATTCTGTTACGGTGAAGTTCCTGATGTTCTACCGACTACATCCAACAATGGTGTTAGCGGAATTTGGAATCCTGCAACAATTAATACATCAATAACCGGAGTCACAAACTATACTTTTACACCAAGTTCAGGAGTCTGCAATTCTCCAACTCAAATAAATATTACTGTTACAACATTACCAACAGTTCATGCTTCGCTTACCACTCCCGTTAATTGCAGCGGCACAAACGGAATTGTTACAGTAACCGCTAGCGGAGGGATATCTCCATATTCAGGTACAGGAAATTTTACAGTAACTACAGGTAATTATGATTTTGTAGTAATAGACCACAATGGCTGCACCGGTTCCGACCAAATTTCAATTACCGCACCTTCTCAACTTGAAGGAAACATATATAAAGTAAATGATGTAGAATGTTACGGAGAGGCAACAGGCAGTTTGGCAATAGAAATTACGCAAGGGAATCCTGCTTTCAATATAAGATGGTTTGGCCATAATCAAAACAGTTCATCAAATTTTATTGTAGCTGATGGATTACGTGCCGGCACCTATGATTTAACCATAACGGATGCCCTGGGTTGTACATTAACACAATCAGTCTATATTTCAGAGCCCTCTAGTCTCCACGTTAATTATTTGGCAAACGGACCAAGCTGTATAGGTAATAATGACGGATATATTGAATTATTCGTGTCAGGAGGTACCGAACCTTATACTTATCTTTGGGAAACAGTAGGAATAGACACTACAGTTCTGGATGGATTGTTTGGTGGAAGGTATCATTTAATAATACAGGATGCTAATGAGTGCGTTCTTGATATGGGTGAACTGATTTTACGGGATAATCCTATAGACTGCCTGAGAATTCCAGATGCAATTACACCCAACGGTGATGGAATAAACGATATATGGGAAATTGAAAATATTGAAGTATTTCCTAAAGCCGAGGCAAGAATCTTTAACAGATGGGGTCAAATGATATATTTTGACAGTCCGATAGATAATCCATGGGATGGATATTATAACGGAAAACGTCTGCCTGCAGGTACTTATGTTTACGTTCTGCAAACCTATACCGACATTAAAGACTATACAGGAACTGTTACTATAGTTCATTAACATATGAGTTAAACTAGTCAATAGTAATAAAATCATTTCTCCAAATAAAATTTGTATTATTTATTTTTGTAATTTTGGTAACACAATTTTAAAAAATACGGATATGAAAAAATCAATATTACTGATTGCACTCTTTTTGATATCAATTGCAGTAACAAGTCAGGAGCAACCAAGCCCAAATATAAGAATTTCAGATATCAGTATTAATAATGGAATGTATGGCAACTATAATATTCCTTCAAATCTATCTGACTTTTTAAAACTGGCACCTGGTTCAGAATTTTTAAACAATGATCTGTCATCATTTGCCAAATCAGAATTTTATCTAGGAATAACAACTACTGACAATATTTTTAATATTAATCTGGGCTTATTATTTTTTGATGTTGAAAAACAAAATTATAAGTCAAATCCGCAATTAAATCTCGGGATAACATTTATTAGTGCTTCCACTTTGAGTGCATATTATTCCAAATACCAAAACATCAGATATGACACATTGACTTCTCAAACAAGTACAAATTTAATTTTTCTTGATACAATAATAAGTGAGTCGTATCAAATGAATTATTTATTTCAGCAGATAGGACTTAATGCAAATTTAATCTTTCGCACACAACCGGAAGCCAGGTGGTCTCTTTATAGTGGCATTGGACTTTATGCAACAGCTTCTCTGATGGCTGCAACTCATATATATCATAATTATTCAGAATATGTTGCATATGTATTCCCTGACAACTCCATATATAGGAACTATTCTTCATACAACTCAAATCAATCGAAAAACGAAAGCGAAATACACGCAAATAAAACCAACATTTCTATTTATACCTATGTACCTTTAGGACTTGACTTTAGAATTGCCAAAAAGAATGAATTCTGGAGAAAAATGCACATTGTCTGTGAAATGCAGCCTGGACTTGCTATTGATAACATTCCTGAACTAGGCACAAAAACATACGGTTGCTTCAGAGGAAGTTTTGGGGTGAGAGTGGAAATGTAAAGATTCTCTATAATTAATAAATAGTTTCTCTTACCTTCCACCCTTCTCAATCAAAAAATCAATTATTTCGGCTTTGTCGGTGGGATATTGTTTGGCATACCCAAGAGGAGTTTCTCCCTCTCCATTTTTACAATTGACATCTGCTCCATATTCAACTAACAATTTTACCATTTCAAAATTTGAGTTTTCAACTGCATCGTGTATAGGATAAACCAGCCAACCATAGGTTTGTAATGCACCATTTTCCAGTAAATATTTTGCAGTTTCAAATTGATCATGATCTACTGCATACATAAGGGCTGTTCCTCCACTTCTGTCTTTAGCATTAATATCCACTTTATTATTTTCAACAATATAATGTACAGGCTCAATTAAACCAATTTGCGCATAAGAATGTAAAATTGTCGTTTTGTCAGAAGTTAAAAAATCGAATCTTGGATTATGTTTTAGCAACAAATCAAACATCTCGTTAGAACTAACAAAGAATATGGGAGATTCTCCGTCATAGCCTTTTAAGTTAATGTCTGCCCCGCTTTCAATCAGGTATTTGGCTGCTTCAATATTATCCTGAATTACAGCTCTATGTAACATCGTGTAACCATTTGGATCATTTGGCATAACACTATTTATTCCATTACCTGAATTAATATAATCCCGAATTTCATCAACAGTATTTCCTTTAAAGCTTATAGTTTTTTCAACTTTTTTCTTATCAGTGTTACTAATTACAAACTCTATTCTTTCTTGCGGAACAATTGGTGGTGTTTTCTGACTAATATAAACAGTAAACGATACAGCATTATCATCCTTTAGCTCCCATTCAACTCCTTCGTCTCTCACAAAGATATAATCATAGAGAATCGAACTACCATCACTTTTAACCGAATAAACAGTGAGCTGTGCAGTCTCCGAAACCTTAACACAAAGTAATGGATTTTGTAGTAATTCTCCTGTATTAAAAAAGACTTCTTCACTACATGTATTGTAAGTATCCGATGACTCAGGCTTTTCTCCCAAAATTAAAATTACTGTTGAGCCTCTTACAGAAATACCTAAACTTTGCCAATTCTTGGAATCATATTCTCCCTGTTGAAAAATAATATCATGATAATTTGTATAGGAGCTTTGAGCAGTTAAAGAATTTGCAATTGCAATAGCTCCCGAGAGAGATGTCGTATATCTGATTTGCTCAAAAGCATAATTATAATCTCCAAATTTTTGTGGTTTATGACTTAAATAAGATTCTGTAATAATTTCTTCAGCATTTTTATTTGCTGTTAGCATTAAAACCGGTGAAATTTTCAAATTCACTAATCCATTTTCCGATCTTTTTTGATTTATTATTTTTATCACGTCTTTCTCCGTTTGAGTGAGACAAATATCTTGCGAGTACATATTAGCACTACAAGTAAGCACAAAAATTATAATTATCAGCTTTTTCATAGTTTTCTTTTTAGTTTTAAATAAAAGTTATAACTAATTAAGATTAAAATTAGTGAATTGTTTTATATTAATGAAATGTTTTAAATATTTTTATCTAAACTTCATAAAATTACTCCATTTTTGATTTAATAATATGAAATTATAATTGAAATTCACTTAATGATTGTATTTTATAATCTGCCAAATCGAAAGCTATATTATTAAAATCAGTCTTTTCAGGCACTGCAACAACCTTCATTCCGGCATTTTTTGCAGCAGTGATTCCTATAATAGAATCTTCAAAAACCAAACATTCTTTTGGCTCAACACCAAGGTTTTTTGCTGCGTACAGATAAACTGCAGGATCAGGTTTCCCTTTTTCGACATCCTGAGCAGAAGACAAAAAATCGAAATAATCCTTAATCCCTACTTTTTCGAGTACAACTTCGATAAGATTATGCGAAGAATTAGATGCTAGTCCTATTTTTAGATTATTGCTTTTAAAAAATTCCAAAATTTCTATTACACCGGGCATTTTTGTATCGTATTGACCGATTAGTTCAATAACACGAGCGACAACGGCATCTTCAACTTCATCAAAGCTCATTCCTTGCCATGGATGTCTTTCGTACCAAAAAGCACATACTTCCTGAGCAGTAAGAGCAGAAGTAATGTGTACCAACTCGTCAGTTACTTGTACTCCAAGAGATAAAAAAACCTCCTTCTCGGCAATCTTCCACAGCGGTTCCGAGTTTATCAGAACACCGTCCATGTCGAATATTACGGCTCTAATCACAAATTATAGTTTTACAAAAACAAATGTACGCCAATATTTTCCATCAGGAATAACTTTTTGACAGATAAAACCTTGATCCACGATATCTGAAATAAAATTCTTCTCGGTTTTATAAAAACCTCCGTAATCGCAAAACTTATAGGACGTTTTATTTCGCCTCATCACATGTTCACAAATAATTAATTTTCCGTTTTTTCTTAGTACACGTTGGCATTCTTTTACCATTGCTATGTCGTCTGTAAAATGATGATATACATTGTAAATAAATACTTTGTTTACCGAAAAGCTAGGCATACAAGTCGAAGTGTCGTTACCTAGAATAGTTACAAATCTATTAGTAATGGGTTTGTCTCGCAATTTTGAATAATGAGGATAATACAACTGAAAAATTCGCTCTTGCGAAATACACATAGTGTCTATATCTTCGAGATAAAACAAGACATTATCGGTATAAAGTGAAATTAAAAATTCGCGACCTCCACTTCCAGCTCCGATACTTAATATGGTATCATTATCCATTATCCCTACCATTTCCGTTAATCTTTTAAAAAATCGGATAACTGTGCTATCTTTTTCGGTATATAGCTTGCAATTTGACGAGTGCCCCTTGTACGAAGAAATTTGGTCGTGAAGAAAAATCCTATTCATCAAAGTACATGACGAAAGAATTACAAACAAAAGAAAAAGAATAATCCACTTTTTCATAATCCTGAATTTTCTGGCAAATATAAGCTAATTAGGTTTTAGTTAATATATGAACTATTTTGTTATTTTTTCCTGACTTGTCCCTTCGAATTTTACACAGCCTTAAGTGTTTGAATATCTGCAATATACAAATTATAACATATGTTTTTGCTGCACTAAGGCAGTGCTTGAAAAATATTTCAAGTAAATAATAGCTGGTCAACAGCTAACAAAATTCGCTTCATTTATTTATATCAAACTTTTTTTCTTAACAAAAAAAGTTACAAAAAAGTCAAGGCAAAACGATGCTGCCCAACGCACCTCGAGACGAAACAAAAGAATTGTACGTCGACCTTGACCTAAAAC
>Ga0116142_10001834_pt1 | contig 24463 bp, 23 predicted proteins | sample AD_UKC033_MetaG_FD_89785 | JGI IMG/M metagenome (GOLD analysis project Ga0116142, IMG submission 89785) | Active sludge microbial communities of municipal wastewater-treating anaerobic digesters from USA - AD_UKC033_MetaG | ecosystem: Engineered > Bioreactor > Anaerobic > Digestate | place: USA... | reverse complement strand
TCTTTTTTAGCTGAGTCCAAAACTCAATAGAGCTTTTACCGGTTATATCACAAACTCCGAATTTAGATTCATTCCATCCACCAAATGAAAAAGGTTCACGTGGAACAGGTACACCAATATTCACTCCGATCATTCCTGCACTCGCACGATCCATCACTTGTCTGGCCAGACTTCCGCTCTGAGTAAATACAGAAGCAGCATTTCCGTAGTTTGAAGAATTCTCAATGCTGATAGCATCGTCCAAATTCTTTGCACGAATGATAGCAAGTACAGGACCGAAAACTTCTTCTTTAGCAATAGCCATATCAGGAGTCACATTATCGATCACAGTAGCACCCACGTAAAAGCCGTCTTCATGTCCTTCTACCTTCCAGCTTCGTCCGTCGACTAAAATTTTAGCTCCGGCTTTTTCTGCTTCGGTGATATATCTTTCAATACGCTCTTTTGCTTCTTTGGAAATTACTGAACCCAGATTTTTGCCAGGGACAATTTTCTTTGCCTCCTCACAGATCTTTGCAATGATGGGATCAATGCTACCAACAGCAACCATCGCAGAAGCTGCCATGCAACGCTGACCGGCACAACCCGACATAGACGCTGTCACATTTGATGCTGTCATATCAGGATGAGCATCGGGCAATACGATAAGGTGATTCTTAGCACCACCCAAGGCAAGAGCACGCTTTAAATTAGAAGTTGCTCTGACATAAACGATCTTCGCAACTTTTGTTGAGCCAACAAATGACACCGCTTCAATTCCGGGGTGATCACAAATTGCTTCTACTATTTCGCGATCGCCGTTAACAACATTCAAAACACCATCAGGCAAGCCTGCTTCTTTAAGCATCTCTGCAATGCGGTTCGATGAGATAGGAACCTGTTCGGATGGCTTTAAGATCATACAGTTTCCCAGTACCAGTGCATTAGGTATTGTCCAATGCGGAACCATGTGAGGAAAATTAAAAGGAGCTATAGAAGCTACAACACCCAATGGTTTGTGTTCAACACGACATTCAACACCACGACTCACTTCCAGCAACTCTCCGGAAATTAATTGAGGCATAGAACAAGCAAACTCAGTAAGTTCAATACTTTTTTCTACTTCAGCTTTTGCTTCATCAAAAGTTTTTCCATTTTCTGCGCTCACCAAATTAGAAAGTTCAGTGAGGTTTTTCTCCATTAAGGTTTTATATCGGTAGAATATTTGCACTCGTTCCTTTATAGGCATTGCCGACCAGGCAGGAAATGCAGCTTTGGCTGAGATCACAGCTTCATCAAGATCCTTTGCCGATGAGAGTGGAACGGTAGAAATAACTTTGCCGGTTAAAGGGCTGATCACTTCCATCGATTTTTTACCATTCGATAAAAATTTACCTGAGACGTAATTCTTTACTTCAGGGTATTTAAGCGTTGTCGTTTCCATTTTATTTCTTTCGTGAATCAGTAAAATTAAGTAAAAATACTTGGTTTTGAGCAATTATCAAGATTCTAAATTTTTCAAAAAAATCGAGGGTCGGGATTTAAACGACAGTAGACTTAGAATATGATAGAAACAGATTAGAACAAACAGGAGGAGACTGAAGGGATCATACAGATTTTGAAATTGAGGTCAAAGAGTAGTTCATTTATTGAATTGATGTTAGTGGCATCGCCATTCAAGCAATTAAAAATAGTTGATTAAACTGATTTCTCAGAAGATGTATTTTATTCCGAATCCTAAAATCAAAATATCACCAAAAGAAACAAAATCTGTGTTTACTACATATGAAGCAATATATAAATCATTTGTAAGGCATTGGAAAAAAAAGGAATAATCATTACCCAATTTAGGTGACTCATAAGTTATTTCAGACTCAAGAAGAGGCCCGACTCTTAGTGAGGAACTCCACCAATAGTAGTTGTCCGGATAATGTGACGGCCAGACGAGATGAATGTTTTTTCCATAGCTAGTATTTAGGAATATACCAGTCTTAAATGGTTCGAACTTCAGATTGGAATTTAGACTTATCTTAAGAAAGGAATAAGTAATTAATACATTGGTTGTCCATATATTTCCATAAGGAGGGGGAGTATATCCGACGCTAAATTTCAATTCCGTTTTCTTAGCCGGATACCAACCGGTTCCGAGAGAAAACATACCAAAACCTCCTGCACTTTGGACATGAATGCTCCGGGGCGTAAACCAAGGTAATGAAACAACACTGCTTGTATCTTGTCCGATTACCGCTGAACTAAAAATACATAAGGGTATTATCAAACTTCTTGGAAGAAGAGCTAAAAGGGTAAATTGTGACATAATTATAAATTCTGTTTGAAGGACTGCCGGTATTCAAATACCAAATTCCATCATTATAAAATTGTGTCGTAAAAGTAGTATGATTATGACCATTAGCACTCAAAACTGTATTCTTGGCTTCCCTAACTGTTTGAATGAAATCCTGTTCCAGTTTCTTGTCAAAATCTCTATGATATGGTGGTACATGAGAAATGAAAAGGCAAGCCTCATAATCAGCGGTATCAAGCAACTGCGAGTGCATCCAGTTTAAATCAGGAACCGATCCGTTAAAATTGAATTCTCTACTATTAGTATTAAGCATTATGAATCGAATTTTATTCCAGGTAAATGAATAATTCAATGGACCGTAGATGCTTTCATAAAGTTCCACGCCATTCTCAAGGCAATCATGATTTCCAATGACTGTTAAAAAAGGAACTTTAAGCTTTGATAGAACTTCATTGCTCAGGTCATACTCCATTGATAAACCAAAATCTGTAAGGTCTCCTGTAATTATTACGGCATCCAATTGAGGAAGTTGATTCACCGATTCGACAAGGTCTTCAAGGTCATCATAAAATCGTTGCGAGTCACCGAAGAAAACCACGTGGAGGGTGTCTCTCAGCGGTAGTGCAAGAAGTTGATCGATATTATGATCTGTTGTTACATGAATATCCTTTTCATGTCTCTCAGTTTCATATATGTTATATACAAATTTTTCACAAGACAAGCTGAGAAAAGAAATACCAATTAATAAAATTCCCGAAACATAAAATCGCTTATCACGAAAATATCCTTTCGTGAATCTCGACAAAAAAAGATAAATATTTTTGCGAATCATTATTTTAATGTGATACAATGGCTTCGAAGAATTGAATCTTAATCGTAGTAAAAAAAAACAGTAAACAAACTAAAGTACCTAATTGTTTTTAATTCCGGCTAAGATAAATTGAAATCTTTAGCATCGCTAAATTATTCTGAGATCCAAAATTCCCGGAACTAAAATTAATTTATTTCGACCCGGCTTTAAAACAACTTGAAATATTCTTCAAAACTAATACCGGCAGAAGGACAGTCGATCAGAACGAAAAAGTTTATTCAATTCACAACAGTAGAAAGGAATCTGGTGATGACAAGAAGATAAAGCAATGAGAAGAGAAATTACATTAAACCCCTATGTCTTCATTCCACAAATCCGGCTTCTCACGAATCATCCGTTCCATCAGATCTACACAATCGTGATTATCAAGATTTATAACCTCAATGCCATGTTCCTTCATAAATGCCTCTGCACCGGGAAAGGTACGTGATTCGCCAACTACCACTTTCTTAATACCGAACTGTACGGCAGCTCCTGCGCAGAGGTAGCAAGGCATCAATGTAGAATAAAGCACCGCATTCTTATAATTTCCTATACGCCCTGCGTTACGAAGGCAGTCAATTTCTGCATGAGTAACAGGATCTCCTTTCTGGACTCTTTGGTTATGACCCCGGCCAATGATCTTTCCGTCCCGAACTAACACAGAACCTATCGGGATGCCGCCTTCATCCCAACCTTTTTGGGCTTCTTCAATAGCTGCTTGCATGAATTCATCTGTGGCCATAATGTTATTCATTAATACTTTCAACAATTGATTTAATATTTTCCAGAAATTTAGGCATGCTTGATTTAGATGCTTCGTATTCTTTCTCTCCTGAATAGCCTTTTGTAGTCCAGGTAAATTTTGTTTTGTTAGAATCGATGGCTTCCACATCGTAGGTAACCAGAGAATAATTTTCGGGCTTGTCTTCTAATCCTGTGAAACTACTCCAATAAGTATAAGATAACTTTTTATTCGGAATAATTTCTTTGATCACTCCACCATCATGATACTTCGTTCCTTCATACTCGCCCTGAAATGTAATTTTACTTCCTACCTTCCAGTCAGTGATAGTTTCTGTTCCATGCAAGTATTGAGCTATAATTTTCGGTTCCGTAAGGGCATGCCAAACCTTTTCTATACTTGTATTGATCTCAATGCTATGGGATTGAATTAAATTCTGATCCATCTTAATTATAAATTTTCTGTTCAACTAAACGAAGGATTGCAAATCATACAGTCTTTTGTAGATACCGCCTTTGGCAAGCAGTGTGTCATGTTGTCCTCTTTCAACAATTTCACCTTGTTGCATAACAATAATCTCATCGGCATGGTGAATGGTAGATAGTCGGTGTGCAATGACAAGTGTCGTTCGGTTTTTCATCAGATTGGTTAGTGCATCCTGAACCAGTCTTTCACTTTCCGTGTCAAGGGCCGAAGTTGCTTCATCCAAGATAAGAATTGGAGGGTTTTTTAATATGGCTCTTGCAATACTTATCCTTTGTCTTTGGCCTCCGCTCATCTTCCCTCCTCTATCCCCAATGTTAGTTTGATAGCCTTTATCCATTTGAACAATAAACTCGTGGGCATGGGCAATAGTTGCAGCATTGATAACATCCTCTTCTTTAGCGTCCGGCATTCCGAAAGCAATATTATTATATACAGTATCGTTGAACAGAATACTCTCCTGCGTGACAATTCCAAATAGTCCTCTGAGGTCTTCTAATTTATAATCCTTTATATTCTCACCATCAACCAGAATTTCTCCGTGTTCAAGATCGTAGAAACGGGGAAGCAAGTCAGCCAGCGTAGTTTTTCCACTTCCGCTTTGCCCGACTAATGCTATCGTTTTACCTTTTTCAATTTTCAGATTAATATTATTCAATACCCAACCTTGTCCGCCTTGATGATAGGCAAAAGAAACATTCCTGTATTCAATAGCATGGTTAAAGTCGGCAATCGATGTTGACAGTTCTTTATCGCGGATGGTGATATCAGCATCCAAAATTACATTGATTCTTTCCGCAGATGCAAGGCCTTTCTGCACATTTGTATAGGCTTCGGTAAATGATTTGGCAGGTGGGATCAATTGAGAGAATATCGCTATGAAAGCAATAAAGACCGATGGTTCTAAAGATGCTGCTTCACCGAGTACCAGCTTACCACCAAAATACATTACGACAACGAGTACTGTTGCACCTAAAAATTCACTCAAGGGTGAACTAAGATCTCTTTTGCGATAGAGGCGAGTCATAAGCCGGCGATATTCCTCATTGATCTTTCCAAATTTTTTCTGACTAAACACCTCAGCCGTAAAACCTTTTATGATCCTAAGTCCCCCCAACGTTTCTTCAATGGTTGAAAGCAGAAGTCCCATTTGTGCCTGACCTTTTGCGGAAGTACGTCGCAGACTTTTTCCAAGTTGTCCGATTAATAACCCGGCTACAGGCAATAAGACGAACACAAAAATGGACAATTCAGGACTCATCAAAACCATCGTCGTAAGAAACAAGATGATTGTTAAAGGATCCCTGAAAATAACTTCGAGGGATTGCATGATGCTCCACTCTACCTCCTGAACGTCATGTGTCATTCTGGAAATGAGGTCACCTTTTCTTTCATTGCTAAAGTACGATAAGGGTAATTCGAGCACTCTGTCGTGCATCTTATTTCGAAGATCGCGGACAATACCGTTACGAATTGGAGCCATAAAATACATGGCGAGATATCGGAACAGGTTTTTGAAAAAGAACATGACGATGACAAGCATAGAAATAAGAAACAATGTTTCCAACTTGCCATTTTCATTTATGTACTGACTTAAAAAATAATTGAAATTTGCCAGAATGGCTTTGATAGAAAAGCTCCAGGGCATTTGCTCATATTCAGTTGTCTGGCTGAACAAAACATTCAAAAATGGCGCTACCATCGTGAGAGAAAAGAGGGAAAAGATCACAGAGAATATGTTGCAGATGATGTTCAGGACTGCATATCCTTTGTAGGCTCCGACGAAGCGAAGCAAGCGTAGGTAGTTTTTCACGGCTTAAAGATATCCTTTTTAATATTTATTGTCCTCCATGAATGTTTAGAATTCTCCATTATTGGACAAATTTGAGCGATTATCATATCTATTAGCCTTCAATAGCAATTGGTCAGCCTTAGGGAAATCCGTACATTCGCGGCATCATGGATTCGACGAGACAACAGAAATACGCCCGGCTGATTCAAAAGGAAATTGGCGAAATCTTTCAAAAGGACGGCACTCTCTTTTATGGAAAGGCTTTTGTGACGGTCACAGGTGCTAAGGTGAGTCCGGATTTGAGTATAGCTACAGTCTACCTCAGCATTTTTGGAGCGAAGGATAGCCATGCGGTTATAAATCAGATTGAAAGTCATAATAAGGAGATTCGTAAGCGACTTGGTAATAGCATACGTCATCAGGCGCGTATCATTCCTGCATTGAAGTTTTTTCTTGACGATTCTTTGGATCAGGTCGAGAAGATCGAGAAATTACTGAAGGATAGCCGGGTCGACAGGGGTGACAATGCTGAGGAAAGCGCTGCGGGTTAAATTTCTTTCTTATTAGTAACTGAATAGATAATTTTTTAGTCAATAACTTTTAAATAGAATATGCAATACGATCCAATTAAGCGATCACTGGGAAATGTGTTCAACAAGAACCCATTTCTCCGTAAAATATTTTACAAACTGCTCGATCTTTTATTGCTCAGGGCCTGGCATGTACATAAAGAGCTGCGACTCTGGTCTAAAACGGCAATGAGTGATGCAAAAATTTTGGATGCAGGAGCAGGATTCGGGCAATACACCTATTGGTTGAACAAAAAAGATCCTCATTGGAATATCCTTGCACTCGATGTAAAAGAAGAACAAGTTGAAGATTGCAACCGCTTTTTCTCGGAGACAGGAGCTACAGAAGTCCTTTTTGAAGTTGGCGACCTGACCAAATATACAAAGCCTAAGGCCTTTGATCTTGTAGTTTGTGTTGATGTGATGGAACACATCCTTGAAGATGTTCAGGTTTTCAAAAATTTTTATGTATCCATGAAACCCGGAGCCATGCTACTCATCAGCACGCCATCCGACCAGGGAGGAAGTGATGTACACGGAGACGACGATGCATCATTTATCGAAGAACATGTTCGTGACGGATACAATATTCAGGAAATCCAGGACAAGATAAAATCGGCCGGCTTTTCTAAGGTAGAAGCAAGATACCAATATGGTAGTCCGGGTAAGATTGCCTGGAGGCTTTCAATGAAGTACCCAATTCTCATGTTAGGCAAGAGCAAACTGTTTTTTATTGTCTTACCTTTTTACTACATCATCGCCTATCCAATTGCTTTTGTTCTGAACTATCTTGATGTATATACTAAACACAAGACAGGGACGGGGTTGATCGTGAAGGCCTGGGCATAAAAAAAATATTAGAATCCTGCATTTCTCAAGGCCCTCTTGTGAGATTTCTGATTGAGGTCTGGATTAATGTTGCACGATAAATTTCTGTCTCATTGCGTTTTTTCCGCTCACATCTGCTACACTCAGTATATAAAATCCATTTGCAAATCCTTCTAAATTCAGTTCGGCAGAGCAATTCTCACTACTAAGTTCAATCACTTCGGTATATAATATTGAACCGGATAGATTCATAATCTCAATTCTTGAGCTTTGAGATTGACCGTTAGAAAAAGAAAGGCATAATTTATTTTGTGCAGGGTTGGGGTAAAGTCTAAGAGATGTTGGTTTGGCTATTTTATTGATGTTTGTAATCAATACTGTGTCCCCATAAACTCTTCCGCCAATAAACGCACCAATTAAATTGGTGCAGTGATAAAAGAATGCATCATCACAATATTCCATCAACCCTTGATACGTATTATAGGTGTAGTGTACTGCAACGTCAGTAGCTTGTCCTACCTGACAAGTACTTGTGTCTACAGAAGTTCCATTATGCCTTATTTTATAAGTTAAGGAGCTGTCATTTTCAACAAAATAATTCTCTGAAAAAGCAATATCTTTTCCTCCAAAAGAGTTTTTGGGAGTTATGGAAATCCACTTCGGTGGAGATTCAAGTATACTTTTAAAATAATCCACAGTGACAAATTCTTCTATAGTGTCTATTGAATATATTCCTGAAGGGAGATGATAGCTGTGGCGGATACATTCATAGCTAAGTGTATCCGGAGAAATATTTACGCTAATAATTGAATCTTTGAAATAATGATATGTCCAGGGAGTAGGAAATAATGGATGGCTCTCTGTCAACCAATTTAAAACATCACCAACTTGATATGGGAAGAAGTCCAGATAAGTGGGTGCCGCAAATCCATTATTATTTATAGAGTCCTCGATTCCTATTAAATAATGAACCAATTTAGAATGGTCTTGTAAATATCCAAAGTTTAAATAATCTAATAGTCCATAGTTTTTACTCAATCTTATAACAAAGCCGGTAAGGGTAGAACTAATAAGGTTTGCTCCATTATAAGTTGCAATAGTGAATTCCTTAACAGAATCTGAGATGCCTAAAAAAGACTGAACTGATGCATTTGTGCAAGTGAATTCAATATCGGTGAATCCATTTTGTAACTGACCGGAAATTCTCCAGGATTCACCGACAGACTTATTTGGGAAAAAATACATCTGAGATGCTAAGATGATAGAATCACCGGAATATATCAATGAATCGAACTCTGTTTCATTCAAGTTCCAATTCATAATACTAAAATCAATAACAGCATTATAACAATTTTCTATTCCGACACCCGGATACTTGCGGTTAGGAAAAACTGATTGATACCCTGATCGCTGAACAGTCGAATCGAAAGCAACTAAGGTAATCATCTCTTGGCCGCTGTATTGAATAGAATAATAGCTTTTTTGATTTAAAGGAAATAGATCCCAATCGGCCTTAGCAAAGCTGTAGATCAAACAGAACACTACTATGCAGAATAGTTTGTACATGATCAAAAGTTTAAATAATATACAAGGTACTGTTTTTCGCAGGAAATGATCCTGATCAAAAATATTTTTAATTCCAAAAGTTAATTTTTATGCGATTGGATGAAAGTCTAAAAATTCTTTCAGTATACAATAAGGCGAATAATTAAATCCACTCCTCACTCATTTTTTCTAACTTTGGCAAAGCTTCATAGAAGCCCATTTATGAGTTTAGCCCCATTCATAGCCCGACGCTATTTCTTTTCTAAAAAGTCACAACGAGCAATCAATATCATTTCGATGATCTCGGTTTTGGGTGTGACCATTGGAACCGCTGCGCTCATTATTGTCCTGTCAGTTTTTAACGGCTTCGAAGACCTGATCCTTCGTTTATATAATTCCTTTGATCCCGATATTAAGATCAGCAAGGTTGAAGGGAAATCATTTCATTTGAATAGTTTTCCACTTCAACAGCTTCGGGAAATTGACGGCGTACAATATGTCAGCGAAGTGCTTGAAGAAAATGCACTCGTCAAGTACCGCGACAAGCAAACTATCGTGAGCATTAAAGGAGTGAATGATGAGTTTGAACAAATGACCGGTATTGATTCCATGATCGCAGAAGGAGAATTTAAGTTGAAACATGGAGACCTGGATTTCGCTATTGTTGGTGCAGGAATTGCATACAAGTTACAGCTCAACATCGGTGACCTGAAATCTCAGCTTGAGATCTATGCACCAAAAAAAAATTCGGCATCGTTGTTAAATGCTGAAGAGGCTTTTAACAGACGCTTCGTTAGTCCTTCCGGAGTTTTTTCAATACAGCAGGAATTTGACACGAAATATATCATTGTTCCTCTCCGTCTTGCTTATGAAATTTTAGAAAAAGAGTCACAGGTATCTGCTTTGGAGATCGGATTGAATCCCGGTGTAAATACAGAGGAGGTACAGAAACGAATCACAGAGCTTGCTGGAAATTCATATCAGGTAAAAAATCGTTACCAGCAGCATGAGCTCATTTACAAGATCATGAAATCTGAAAAATGGGCGGTGTTTCTTATTCTCACATTTATACTCATCATTGCCACCTTTAATGTGATCAGCTCTTTGACAATGTTGGTCATTGAGAAAAAAAAGGACATAACTATACTGCATAGCCTTGGTGCCAATTCGGCGCTATTACGCAAAATCTTTTTGCTTGAAGGAATCTTCATCACCGCCCTGGGAGCTATAATAGGACTTACTCTCGGTTTCACAGTGTGTTTTCTACAAGAACGCTTTGGATTGATTCAGCTTGGAGGAAGCGGTTCATTTGTCATCGATGCATATCCGGTAAAGATGCAGGTTCCTGATTTCTTTTATGTCCTGGCAACAGTTTTCTTTATAGGATTTATTGCTGCCTGGTATCCAAGCAAGAAACTAATTGGAGATGTTGTCAGTGTAAAAACCGTAAAGGTCGATGAGTGATCTTCAATTTACTCCATTTGCAAATTAATACCTCTCAAGGGATTAATTATTCTCCACTAAACTGTTTGAGGAACCGAATATCGTTCTCAGAAAAAAGTCTGAGATCTTTAACATCATGACGAAGCATGGCTATTCGCTCTATTCCCATACCAAATGCGAAGCCACTGTATTTTTCAGGATCGATACCACAATTAGTCAGCACATTTGGGTCTACCATTCCGCAACCCATGATTTCCAGCCATCCTGTGTATTTACAAACGTTACATCCCTTGCCTTTACAAATGCTACAGGTTACATCCATTTCGGCGGAAGGTTCAGTGAATGGAAAATAAGAAGGCCTGAGACGGATCTTTGTGTCTGAGCCAAACATTTCTCTGGAAAAATAAAGCAATGTCTGCTTCATATCAGCGAAGGAAACACCTTCATCGATATAGAGTCCTTCTACCTGATGAAAAAAACAATGAGCCCTGGCTGAGATTGCTTCGTTGCGATACACACGCCCCGGAGCAAGAATACGAATCGGTGGCTTTGTCGTTTCCATCACACGAACCTGTATAGATGAGGTATGTGTTCTCAAAGCAATAGAATCTGTTCCTTCTTTCTGCTCGATGAAAAAAGTATCCTGCATATCCCGCGCAGGATGATTTTCAGGAAAATTCAAAGCCGAAAAATTATGCCAGTCATCTTCAATCTCCGGACCATAGGCAACGGTAAATCCTATGCGGCCAAAAATATTTAGGATCCTGTTTCTGGTTAATGAGATCGGATGTCTGGAACCGAGAGCATAGGGTTCGGCCGGCAAGGTCAGGTCTATATCCGATACAGAACTACTATCCGCTAAAGCCTCGAGAGCCGACTGAGCCAATTGAAATTTTTCTTCCGCTTTGGTTTTTAAATCATTTACTAATAAACCAAAGTCCTTACGCTGATCCGGCGGCAGGTTTTTCATTTCCCCAAACAATTCAGTCAGCACCCCTTTTTTCGACAAGTACTTTAGCCGAAATGCCTCCAACTGCTCCTTATTTGAGGCAGTGTAGTTATCGAGTTCGCTAACAAGTTGCTTGATTTTATCCTGCATAATGATGTTAAAAAACTAATATTGATGGTATAAAAAGACGTTAAATGATAAAAAATGGCCTAAGGCCTGTTCTTCTTTTTGAGCTTTTTCAACTCCTTTTCAGTCATAGGAGGTTCCGGTTTGAACATTTTCATGGTCATTCTAACATCCTTCACAGGTCGGTCACCGGGGCGGGTCTTGACGTTCGCAATTGAATCGATCACTTCCAAACCTTCGATTACCTGTCCATACACCGTATAACTCCGATCGAGTTGGGGAGTTCCTCCAATGGTAGCATAGTCTTGTTTCTGTGCATCACTTAATTTGACGCCTTGTTGCATTTCCATCATATTCACCTGTTCAGGAGTGAAAACCTGTCCCTGCACTATGTAAAACTGGCATCCGCTTGAAGCCTTTTCGGGGTTAGGGGTTCTTGCGGCACATAATGCACCTTTTTTGTGATATAGGGTGTCGACAAATTCTGCCGGAATAGTATATCCGACATCACCCATACCTAATGCCTGGAGCGAATCGGCATTTTTCGACATCGGGTCACCTCCCTGGATCATAAAACCTTTGATCACTCTGTGAAAAAGGAGGCTGTCATAGAAGCCGGCTTCAACAAGTTTCACAAAATTATCTCTATGCTGTGGGGTAGCATCGTAGAGAAGAACTTTCATATCCCCAAATTCGGTACTAATTATCACTATCCTGCCTGTTGCAGGTGTGTCGGTTTCCGGCACTTCCTGTTTTTGTGCAGAAAGTGAAACACTAAGCATCAAAAAGAGCGTAAGAAGGGCGGTATAATGCTTCATATTTTCTAGTATTTTTGTATTGTCAGTCCAGTGCTGCAATATTAACCAAAATCAGATGAATAAAGAAAAAAGCGGTAGTAGTATAGGCTTGATCATGGTGGCAGTATTTCTTGCACTAAGCTTTTTTGCATGCAAGAAAGACGGTCCTTCAAGAGCGGTCATTACTGTTGTGGATTCAATAGGAAGACCTGTTCAGGGAGCGCTTGTGATCTTGTGGCAGGATACCGCGGTAAATAAATCCAATGGTGTTGCGTCTGAATTAAGAGTATCGAAAAATTCAGATGCAGCCGGAAGAGCTGAGTTCGAGTTTAAGCTCGAAGCTTTTTTAAATATTGACGTCCTTTACAATGCAGATACTGCCAGAAGCTTTATCCGTCTGAAGGAACATGAAACGGTGAATAAGACAGTGGTCATTTCTATTTAAAAAATTGGCAGAACTTAGGAGAAAATTTATTCGTCAAAGGTTCATCTGCCAAATTAGTCGATAATAATACCAATCTCCAGCTCAAAGTACTCAAGTGCAGCTTGCTTAAGCAACAGGTCTTGTTCCTTTAATGTCAGAGGAGGAAGTTTTTTCAACATCTCCCAGGCAGGCCAGCCCTGCTCATCGACACCTTTCAGTTCATAATAGCCAAAGCTGCTAAGCAGGCGACAAACTGCGATATGCATGAGGTCTTGCTTTTCATCCTTTGAATATTTCATTGGTCCTTTCCCAAGTTCCTGAACCCCAATTAAAAATAGAATAGTTTGTAAATCAGGCGCTTCACCAAACTGCCCTGCTAAATGCAAACAGAGTTTTTCCCATTTATTTTTTAAAAGTTGTAAATCAACCTGATCCATAATTTTGCAAAGGTATTCACTATTTTCGGGGATTGCTACCTTTGCGAGCCTTGCCCCATTTTGCCTTAAAGCCTGTGTACAAAAGATATTTGTTCCTTTTTCTTTCGCTGATCATGCTCCTTCTGCTGGACTCCAAACATGCAGATGCACAACAGAAGACAGGGCAACCGGTGGATATCGTGTTCTGCCTTGACCTGAGTAGCAGTGCAAATGGCCTGATCGATCAAATGAGAAATCATATCTGGGATTATTGGTATTTTCTTTCTCGTTGTCAACCGGCTCTTGATTATCGAATAAGTGTCGTCGCATATTCGCGCTTTAGCTATGGCAGAAAAAACGGTTACGTCAAAGTCATGAAGGATTTGAGTACAGACTTCGAATTGTTGAGTGCTATCCTGTATAAAGTTCCTTCGCGAATTGAAAAAGGAGATCAGTATGTTGGCTCAGCTTTGACTATGTGTCTTCGAAAATTAAGTTGGTCAAATGATCCGAATGCATTAAAAATAATATTTGTAGTTGGAAATGGTGATGTCAAATTAGGAGCTGATGATATTGACAAAGCAACTGAAAAACTTGTTTCTGATGGTGTAATAGTAAATACTGTCTATTGCACCGTTCCGGGCGAACGAAAGGCAATCCGCGGATGGAGCCGGCTGGCTGATCTTGGAAATGGGAAGATGGCTGTTATCTCCTTACGCAACCGTTATTTCGACAGATTGAATGGCTTTGACCTGCAGCGTTTCCGTGCACTGAACAGAAAATTTAATAATACCTACCTCTATTATGGAGAAGGAGGCTACAAGCGCTGGAAGCTAATGCTCAATGAAGACAACCATATCTTCATAACAAATACCGAAGGTTATCGCTATCGTTCCTTGTACAAGATTTCTGAGGACTACCAGAAAAAAAATTATTCCTGGGATCTGGTAGACCTTTATTATAAAAATCCTGTTGGATTCATGGATGCAGACAGAAAGCTGATGAACGATTCCTGTAAAAGGATGAGTGCTGAAAAACTAAAAGCTTACATCGTTTATAAAAAGTACGAAAGAAAAAAACTCAGTGCAATGATTGCTGACATGATAGCAGAGAAAGAATTAAAAGACAGAGTGGATGGAAAAGTAATGGAAAAAGGAATGGCAACTTTCGATATCGTAACCATACACATGATACGTGATCTGCTTATTGGAAAAGGCATCACTTGTCCTACTTACTAATAATGAATCATTCACAATTTTACGCACTTAAATAAAACGAACAGCCATTTAATGATGGCAGAAATAAAAAGAATGAAGAATTGGAATAAATGGATATTCGGTAGTTTAGGATGGGCAATTGGCGGACCTATCGGGGGAATTCTTGGTTTTGCCCTTGGATCAATAACCGAAGAAAGTCAGAAAACATATAAAGAAGGAAGACCGGTTTTAGCAAATGATTTCAGTGCAGTGCTGTTGGTACTATGTGCTGCAGTGATGAAAGCCGATCAACGCGTAATGCGTTCTGAGTTAGATTTTGTAAAAAATTATTTCTTCCGTCAATTTGGTGAAGCTCATACGAGAGAACGCATGCAGTTGTTCAGAGAGATCCTGAAGCAGGATATTCCCTTAGCACAGGTTTGTCAGCAGGTTAGACAACACCTTGATCCTGCTTCAAGATTACAGTTATTACATCTGTTATTCGGTCTGGCAAGTTCTGATGGTGCCGTTGGCGCACCGGAGCTCACTGTACTAGGACAAATATCAAGTCTGATAGGTATAGGTCAGAAAGATTTTGAGAGCATAAAGGCGATGTTTATTAAGGACACAGAGTCTGCTTATAAGATCCTTGAAATAGACCGTACGGCAACTGATGAAGAGGTCAAGAAAGCGTATCGTAAGATGGCGGTTAAGTTCCATCCTGATAAAGTCCATCATCTTGGGCCGGAATTTCAGGAGGATGCACAGGAAAAGTTTAAAAAGATTAATGAGGCTCACGAAGCCATTCGAAAAGAACGAGGTCTTTGAGGCAATTTTCTAAAACATGTTAGAGATTTTTGCGTAGAGATGAAAGAACGAATGTTTCAGTCTAATTCTCATGCTCGACCTTTTTCTTGCAGTCATACTTCTCATCGGACTTATCAGGGGTTTTCTGAAAGGTTTTATTTTCGAAGTTGCAATTCTAGGTGTATTGTTTCTGGGATTTTGGGCCGGATTTAAATTCGCAGCTTATGCAAATCCCTATGTATTAAAGGTCATCAGTCCGGATCCCAAGACGCTTTATTACATTTCTTCTTTCGTGATGTTCCTTCTTATATCTTTCGGGGTAATCCTGCTTGCGAAGCTATTCACCGGACTCGTAAATATTGCAGCACTGGGAATTTTCAATAAAATAGCCGGAGCAGTTTTCGGATTTTTTAAGCATGCCCTCATACTAAGCATTGTGATCTTCTATTTCAACAAGCTTGATACCAAGTATAAATGGCTTGATCCGGATACTAAAGCTGAGTCACATTTATATTATCCGCTTGCAAAAATTGCACCTGTTGTCTTACCGGTTATGGAAGGATTAAAAAACAAATGGTACGAGATAAAATAGCATCAAAGTATCCTGTATATGATTTAAAGAAAGTTTTTAATCTTCACTCACCTGAGATCATGAATTTGAACCAGAGTGATCGTATTCCGGCTTTTCTTTAGAACAGTAAACTCGAAATCGTCAAATATTATTTTCTCATTCGAGTTAGGAATTCTGCCAAATCTGAAAATCAAATTACCTGCAAGCGTAAGGTATTCTTCCTCTTTAGTTATAGGATGAGGTAGCAACTTGTTAATATCATCAATGGAAGCAGAGGCTATCACGGTAAAACTTTTATCGCCCACCTTTTCCACAACAGGTATTTCTTTATCAAACTCGTCCTGTATTTCTCCTACAAGCTCTTCGAGTATATCTTCCATTGTAATGATACCTGTTGTGCCACCGTATTCATTTATAACTACTGCAATTTGCTGATGTTTTATTTGAAAGTCTTTAAGCAATCGGCCAATTCTTTTAGTCTCAGGAACGGTCATGATAGTCCTCATCAACTCGCGGACATTAGCCGGTTCATTTTTTCTCAATCTTAGCAGTATGTCTTTTAAATAAACAACGCCTATGATATTATCCAGATCATCTTCATAACAGGGTATGCGTGAATAATTCTCTTCAATGATCCTTTGTAGTTTTTCATCGTCAAAATCATTCAAGTCTATCGCCATGACATGCGTTCGGGGAACCATTATTTGCTTTGCTATTCTCTCTGAAAAATCAAAAGCGTTTCTAATAATATCATAATCGGAAGCCTCTATGGCACCACTTTCCTTACCTTGTCTGATAAGGTACTTCAGTTCATCATGACTATGAACTTCTGAACCATGAACAGAGCTTATACCTATTAGTTTAAGTAAAAAATTAGCAATCCCATTTAATACCCAAATGAATGGTTTGAAAAGCAAATAAAAAAACTGTAACGGATAAGCAATGTATAGCGTTGTTTTTTGTGAACGCTGTATGGCAATCGACTTGGGTGCGAGTTCCCCAAATACTATATGTAGTACTGTAATGACAGCAAATGCAAATGGCAAGGCAATATCATGTGCAAGCTCAGGACTTATGCTTATACCAAAAAACACCATCACCTTGATAATAAGTTTTGAAACCACCGGTTCCCCTATCCATCCTAAGCCCAGACTTGCCAGAGTTATTCCGAGCTGAGTTGCGGCAAGATAACCATCAAGGTGATCAGTGATATGACGGGCAAGCCTGGCTGCTCTGTTTCCTGATTGGATGCTTATCTCCAACTGTGAGGTGCGGACCTTCACGATAGCAAACTCTGCAGCAACAAAGAAGCCGTTTAAAAAGACTAAAAAGAATGTTATGAGAATATCGCTAATCATTTTTTCGCATTGATGAACAAGATAGTAGAATATAACTAATTTTCTTTCTTTAACACTGCATTTAGTCTGAGTAAGAGAAATATCCCTATTATACTTATGGCAACAAGTCCATACCAGCTCATATCAAAGCCAAAATGATAAATAGATTGCATTCCTGCATTGTGACTAAAAACATGTGAAATTGAAAATGCAATGCTATAAAGTGCCATATATTCACCCCGCTTTCCTCTTTTTGAATATTCCAATGCAAATGAATTGGAAAAAGGAAATACTAACATTTCGCCAACACTCATCAATACAAGTGCAACGATAAGTATTCCTAGCCAGGAAGTTAAATTTAAGACCAGAAAGCTCAATCCGAGAAGACACATTCCAATGATCATCAAATATATCTTTGAAAATTTTCTTTTCTCTATGGCATGCACCATCGGCATTTCCAAAATAAAAACGATCAATCCATTAAGACCGATCAACAATCCGATTTGAGCCTCACTAAGAAAATGGATGTCTTTATAAAAAAGGGGAACTGTAGAAAAATATTGCAGGAAAATAAATCCAAATAACACCATTGAAGCAATGAATAACCAATAAGGTTTGTCGGTGTAAGCTGAATGTGATTTATCAGATATGGTAGCATCTATGGTTCTCGCTTTCTTTGGATGAAGTAATTGCAGTAATGCCAGGCCTGCAATTAATGAACTAAGCCCATCGACCCAAAACAAACCGGCATATCCGATGCCTGTGATTATTAATCCACCGGCTGCCGGACCTGCTGCAAATCCAAGATTAATAGCCAGGCGAATTAATGTTATCGATCTGGTTTTATTCTCCGGCTTGCTATAAGCATTCAATGCAACGAACATAGCAGGGCGAAAAGCATCGGCGACACACATCAAAATAAAAATGCCGAAACACAAAGATGCAAATGAATCGAGGTATTGAAGTGAAACAAACAGTACACTTGATAAGAGTAAACTTCCTGTCATTACTTTATAGTAACCTATCTTATCTGTCAGTTTCCCTCCGAGCCATGATCCGACAACCGAGCCCAGTCCGAAGAAGCTCATAATCCATCCGACCTGTGCCAGACTGTAATGTTTTTCCTTTGTAAGGTACAGTGACAGAAAAGGGATCACCATCGTTCCTGCTCTGTTGATCAAGGTGATGAATGAGAGATACCAAACCTCACGAGATAAACCAAGATAAGAACTTCTAAAAAGCATATAAGAATGATCGAAAAATGAAATAATTCACAAAGTGCTTCGCACACTATGAACTAATAGTATTATTCATTGATAGCCTTAACTCCGGGTAATTCTTTTCCTTCAAAGTATTCCAGCAATGCTCCTCCACCGGTTGAAACATAGCTTACTTTATCAGCAAATCCAAACTGACTTATTGCAGCGGCAGAATCTCCTCCGCCAATTAATGAGTAAGCCCCTCTTGTAGTTGCATCAGCAATTGCCTCCGCCATCGTTTTAGTCCCCGACTCAAATTTTGGCATTTCGAAAACACCCATAGGACCGTTCCATAAAATTGTTTTTGAAGAGGCAATAACTGAGACAAATTCTTCCCTTGCTACAGGTCCTATATCCAATCCCATCCAGGCGTCAGGTATGTTATCGTTATTACAAATTTTTGTGTTAGCATCTTTATCAAACTTATCGGCGATCACAGAATCTGCAGGAAGTAATAATTTGCAACCTGCTGCCTTCGCTTTGTTGATGAGTTCAAGAGCCAGATCAAGTTTATCATCTTCAACCAAAGAAGATCCAATTGTTCCTCCCATGGCCTTAAAAAAAGTATAAGCCATTCCTCCGCCGATGATAATATTATCTGCCCGCCCCATCATATTTTCAATGATCAATATTTTATCACTCACTTTTGCCCCACCCATAACAGCAGTAAACGGTTTTTGAGCTTTATGCATGACCAGTTCGGCATTTTCAAGTTCAGCAGCCATGAGTAATCCGAAACATTTATTCCCCGGAAAAAATTGGGCAATGACAGCGGTTGAAGCATGAGCACGATGAGCTGTTCCGAATGCATCATTCACATAATAATCACCATGACGGGAAAGTTTTTTAGCAAACTCAAGATCACCCTTTTCTTCTTCCTTATAAAAGCGCAGGTTCTCCAGAAGTAAAACTTCTCCGGGTTTTAATGCGTGTGACATTTGAAAAGCCAGATCTTCAATACAAGGGCCGGCGAACTTCACTTCCACGCCGGTCAATTCGGAAATTTTATTGAGTGTATGTTTAAGTGTGAACTTCTCAAAGTCAATCGTACTATCCTCTTTAAGCTTCTTTAGTGGACGACCTAAATGGCTCATCAAAACAACACTACCTCCATCCCGGAGAATTTTCATTATCGTTGGCACTGCTGACCGGATCCGGCTATCATCTGTGATAGTGAATTGTTTATCAAGAGGAACATTGAAATCTACACGGATCAATGCCCGTTTACCTTTGAAGTTGATGTCTTTGATCGTTTTCATATCGGACAAAGATAGAGGATTTCATAAATTTTCGGACTGACTTATTAAACGAATTCCTATATCTTTGTCTTATGCAATTTGCTAAAGTCATCGGTCAGGACGAGGTAAAAGCAAAGCTTGTAAGCTCTGCAAAGGAAGGTCGTATCAGCCATGCACAACTATTTCTAGGTCCTGAAGGCAGTGGTAGCCTGGCAATGGCCATAGCCTATGCACAATATCTTTTCTGTGAGAACAAAGGCATTGATGACAGTTGCGGACAATGTTCTGCCTGCATCAAAAATCAAAAGCTTGTACATCCGGATCTCACATTTAGCTATCCTGTTGCTCCAAAGCCAAAAATTGACAAACCCAGGAGTGTAGATTTTGTTTCAGAATGGAGAGAAGCGATTCTCAATAATCCATATATCTCTTATCAGGAATGGATAGAAATTCTTGATATAGAAAATAAACAAGGATTGATTTCCGTATATGAAGCAAATGATATTCTAAGCCGCTTAAGTCTGAAAAGTGTGGAGGGAGGATACAAGATTGCTATCATCTGGCTTGCAGAAACGATGAATCCTGCTGCTTCGAATAAATTACTAAAGATCATCGAAGAACCACCTGATAAAACAATATTTTTATTGGTTGCAGAAGACTATGAACAGATCATTCAAACGATCACTTCAAGAACACAACTTGTTAAGATAAACCGTTTATCAGACAACGATCTCATTCCTGCTCTTGTCAATATTCACGGTCTGGAGCATCAGGCAGCGAGGCATATGACACACCGTGCAAATGGTAATTATAATGAAGCGCTAAAACTTATCCGTAATGACGAAACGGATGCAGATCTCAATCAATGGTTTTTACTTTGGATGCGGGCATGTTATTCCGGAAATATCCAGCAAATCGTTGAGTTCACGAATAATTTTGCTGCGGAGCCAAGAGAAAAACAAAAAGGTTATCTGCATCACTCTATGAATGTAGCCAGAGAATGTCTCCTGATCAACTACGGTGACAGGTCGATGATTCATTTCGAAGGCAAGGAATTAGAAGAGTTAGGGCGCTTTGCTCCTTTTGTCAATTTAAGCAATGCTGAAGATTTTATCGCTAAACTGGGTGAGGCTTCCTACCACATAGAAAGAAATGCAAATTCCAAGATCCTTTTCACAGATCTTTCTCTGAGCATGCAAAGTATCCTTCACCGAAAAAATTAGTTTCGTATTTTTCCTTCTTCGGTATTTCTGAACTATCTATGCACATAACACTATGTATCGCCCTGATAATCAGCGCTGAACTATGTCGTCTCTTTTCACTAATTTTGCAATCCTCAAATTATACTCTTTTGATCTTTCAAATGCATTATTCTCTTTAGATTAGCGAAAAAAGCATCTCAACATATATCATCACATGGCTTGTAATTCCTGCAGTACGGAAAAAGACGGAAAGCCCGGAGGTTGCCGGAGTAATGGCACTTGCGGAACCGGAGGTTGCAACAAGCTGAATGTATACAATTGGCTTAGCGATATGGTATTGCCTCACGGACAAAAGCCATTCGAAATAATAGAAGTACGTTTCAAGGGAAGTCGAAAGGAATTTTATCACAACAAAGAGAATATTGATCTCAGAGTTGGCGATGTAGTGACTGTCGATGCATCTCCCGGACATGATGTTGGCGTAGTTTCTATGGTAGGTGAATTGGTACGTTTTCAGCTTAAGAAAAAGCACCTTTCAGAAGATTCAGATCAGATAAAAACCCTTTACAGAAAAGCCAAACCTAATGAGGTTGAAAAATGGCTCGAGGTTAAAGATAAAGAAACCCCTACCCTACACCGAACGCGTGAGATCATTCAATCATTGAAACTATCAATGAAATTAAGTGATATTGAATTTCAAGGTGATGGTAAAAAGGCTACTTTCTTTTATACTGCTGAAGAGCGTGTAGACTTCAGAGAGCTTATTAAAAAGCTTGCTGACGAATTTCGCATTCGTATTGACATGCGACAGATCGGTATGCGACAGGAGGCCAGCCGTCTTGGAGGTATAGGTGTATGTGGACGCGAACTTTGTTGCTCCACCTGGCTGACAGATTTCAAAACGGTTTCTACTAGCACAGCACGCTACCAGAATCTTGCATTGAATCCTGCAAAGCTTGCAGGTCAGTGTGGTAAATTAAAATGTTGCCTTAATTATGAATTAGATTCATACGTTGATGCGCTAAAAGATTTTCCGTCAACCAACACCACACTCGAAACTGAGCACGGTCGTGCTTTTCATAGAAAGACCGATATCTTCAAAAGAATGATGTGGTTTGCATTCCATGAACATAGTCGTAAAGAAAGTACAGAAGGAGGCGATGCCGGAGGTGATGGAAACTGGATCATGCTTCCGGTTGATAGAGTTAACGAGATCATTGCTCTGAATAAACAAAAAATTAAACCACCTGAATTGCGCAGCGCACAGATGGAAGAAGAGGAAGCAGCTATTCTCATTGAACCTGATTATGCTAATGTGGTCGGACAGGATCGCATTGACAGGATGGATCACATGAAAAAGAAGAAAAAGAAGAAAAAGAAAAAGAAATCCGGAACAGGAGCTTCAGGTACTGCACAATCAAATCAGGGTACAAAAGTAAATAATCCTCAGCAAGCACAACAAACCGAGAAGACTCCTCGTTTGGATAACAAGGACAGGCAGCAAAGAAACCAGCAGCAAAATAAGACTGAGCAGAATCCACAAAAACAAAATCAGCCAAATCAACAGGGTTCACCTAACAATAATAAAAACAGAAACGACCGGAACAGAAATCGCGGACCAAGACCACCGCGGACATCTTCAGGCGCTTCTGATGCACCTTCAAAGCAAACAGAATGATGAGTCTCATTAGCAATAATAAAACAGGCTTGTTACTTATTTTTTGTTTAATGAGCTTAGTGGCTTGTGATCCGAATGTTGTATTCGAAAAAAATATTAAGCTGGATGATAATCGATGGGCCATTGATAATGTCATCAAACTGGAAGCTGAAATAAAAGACACAGTGAGTCCGATGAACTTGTACATCAATGTTCGTAATGCAGGTGGTTATCAATTCAGCAACCTCTTTGTTTTTCTCACGACCATCACTCCCGACAATCAGAGATCACGAGATACGCTTGAACTTGTTTTAGCGGATGCATCAGGTAAGTGGCAAGGTGATGGCATGGGTGATATCTGGGACAATCGTATTCTCTTCAAGAAAAATTTTCGTTTCCCCCTTGCCGGAAAATATATTTTTGAACTGGAGCAGGCAATGCGTATTGATCCACTTCCTCAGATCATGGATGCAGGGATTCGGATTGAGAAGGCTGAGTAAGGCTTAAGAATTTTTGTTAATTTTAATGGATGAAAGGAGGGTGAGACTTGTTTAGCCCTAAGAAAATTAGGCTTCGGGTCAGTTTTTTCTGCTTAATTTTCTTCGACGGAGAAAATATACAATCAAAGCAGAAAAAAAGCCTAAGAAAAAATATGTCCACTTGCTACGACCACTACCTGACTTGTTCAATTTAGCATTCTCCTCCTCCAATCGCGCTAACTGCTTTAGTAAGGTATCCTGAGTCCTTTCAAAATTTTTTAATTGCTCTGCATATTGATTCACATCATAAGACATGGTTTGTTTTTCAAACTTGCTATACTCCAGCAACTGTCTTAATCGTGTCATTATTTTGTTGTCAACTTCAACAATATCTTTCAGTTTATCATGTGTTGTCCGAAGATCATTTTTGGTCTTTTGACCGAAGATGCCGCTTTTCCTTTTCAATGAAGCAGCATACTCATCAAACATCACCTGACGTTCATTCACCAATTTCAATAGCTCCTTCCTCTCTTCACGGTCTTGTGAAAATAAATATGTCTGACAAAACAAGACCGGTACTAACAGAAAAAAGACTCCTTTCATAAACATAAATAGTTTATCTCAAATTTTTTTGCAAGCTATGCTAAATTCCTGTTTCAAAGATGAGGATAGGATTTGCAGACTCCCGTTTTACCAACCGAAAAACCTTTTATCGATATCTTAAAGAGATAGTAACAAAGCCATTATAAATGCTACAAAAATAATATAAATCAAAACTAATCTGTTAAATACAGTTAAGGCTTCAAAGGAGATTTCTCATTCTCATCTGAAAAGGATACTTTCGTATTCCATGAAAAAACAGCTATGAAAAAAATTCTACTGATCCTGACGGTGATCCTGATATCCGTCTCAAATACATTCACCAAAGCCGGTGAAAACACAGAAGGGAAGGTTTTACCTTATCCTATCTACCAGAAAAAAATGGCAAATGGGCTTAACGTCGTAACAGTCCCTTATGACAGTCCGGGCCTTGCAGCATTTTATATTGTTGTGCGCGCCGGTTCGCGTGATGAAATCGAACCGGGAAAATCCGGATTTGCTCACTTCTTTGAGCATATGATGTTCCGAGGAACAGATAAGTATCCTAAAGACAAGTATAGTGAAGTGTTAAAGTCGACCGGTGCATCCGCAAATGCAAATACCAGTCTGGACAGAACGGTATATCACATGACAGGCAGCTCCGACAAACTCGAGACCATGTTCGAACTGGAGAGCGATCGTTTTATGAACCTTAAATATTCAGTGCAAGGTTTTAAAACAGAAGCAGGTGCTGTCAAGGGTGAGTACACAAAAAACTCTGCAAATCCTTATCAGCAAATAAACGAGAAGGTTCAGGAGACTGCATTTGATTTGCACACTTACAAACATACTACGATGGGATTCTTCGCAGACATCGTTGACATGCC
>Ga0116142_10001830_pt1 | contig 24489 bp, 12 predicted proteins | sample AD_UKC033_MetaG_FD_89785 | JGI IMG/M metagenome (GOLD analysis project Ga0116142, IMG submission 89785) | Active sludge microbial communities of municipal wastewater-treating anaerobic digesters from USA - AD_UKC033_MetaG | ecosystem: Engineered > Bioreactor > Anaerobic > Digestate | place: USA... | reverse complement strand
GTTTTAATATATTTTGTCAAATCGCTTATAGCCTCTTGATACTTCTTTAACTGAATATAACTAGCTCCGCGGCCAAAATAAGCCTTTGCCATATCAGGATTAAGTTGCAAAGCTCTATTATAACTTTGAATAGCAGCCTCATACTGATTTTGTGAATAAAACTCAACTCCATCGTTATAAGCAATATTAGCTTGTTGGTCTTCAGAGATTATCAAAGTGCTGCTGGTATCAGAAACTGCGGCTTCTCCATCAATCCCGATTTTTATCGGTATAACAATTTGTGATGTGTCAATTGTAACGTTCTGAGCATAAACGCCAAACATCACAAAACCGGAAAATAATAAAGTCAATAGTTTTTTCATAATTTAGGTTTTTATTATTACAAATTTAAAACATTTTCTTAACAATTCACTCTTGTTTATCTATTATATATTTAAATAACTATATTTAATCATTAGAATTAATCCCATGACAATGTTTATACTTCTTCCCACTTCCGCAAGGACAAGGATCATTCCTTCCAACTTTTTTCTCCACTCTTACAGGGTCAGCTTTTGATTTTCCTTTACTCGGGTCATTATATCCAGGATCGTCCCTGCCCACTTTCATGTTACTCAAATCAAGTTTTGACTTTACACGAGCTTCTCTAACGTCTTCGGCACCTTGAACAGGTATATATCCTTTCATCAGAGTAGAAATTACAGACCTGTTGACCTTATCCAACATTGTTTTAAAAAGATTGAAAGATTCAAGTTTATAAATCAACAGAGGATCTTTTTGTTCATAAGAAGCCGACTGAACTGATTGACGCAAATCATCCATTTCACGTAAATGTTCTTTCCACATATCATCAATAGTCTTTAAAACAACCGTTTTGTCATAAGAAGCTACGATTTCTGCGCCTTGTGTCTTATATGCTTTTTCGAAATTAACAATAACATTGTAAACTTTAGATCCATCAGAAACCGGCACTAAAATATTTTCATATTTAGCAGCTTGATTTTCGAATATTGTCCTTATTACCGGAAAAGCCTGATTTGCAATTATTTCAGTTTTTCTTTTATGCGTTTCTCGAACTTTTTCGTACAAATATTCCGTAAAATCATCTCTTGACATACTACGGAATTTATCCTCACTAATATCTAACTCAATTGAAAGTATTCTAAATAAATCAAACTTAACGCCTTCCAAATCTCCTGAATCGAAATATTCATCAGTGATGCTAACACAAACATCGTACATCATGTTTGCTATGTCAGCACCAAGTCTTTCGCCATCCAACGCATTTCTTCGTTTCCTGTAAATAACTGTTCGTTGAGCATTCATTACATCATCATACTCCAACAATCTTTTACGAATTCCAAAATTGTTTTCTTCAACCTTTTTCTGAGCGCGTTCGATAGATTTAGATATCATCGAATGTTGAATAACCTCACCTTCTTTGAGTCCCATTCTATCCATCAATTTGGCTATACGTTCTGAACCAAACAAACGCATAAGATCATCTTCGAGAGAAACAAAGAACTGTGATGATCCGGGATCTCCTTGTCGTCCGGAACGTCCTCGCAACTGACGATCAACTCGTCTTGATTCGTGTCGTTCGGTACCTATAATTGCCAAACCTCCTGCCTCTTTCACTTTATCACTTAGCTTAATATCCGTTCCACGACCTGCCATGTTGGTTGCAATAGTAACATTGGAAGAATAACCAGCCTCTGCCACGATATCTGCTTCCCGTTTATGTAATTTAGCATTAAGAACATTATGCTTTATACCCTTGCGAGATAAAATTTTACTTAAAAGTTCCGATATTTCTACAGATGTTGTACCAACTAATACCGGCCTTCCTTCGCTTGTTAATTTTTCAATTTCGTTAATTACAGCAGCATATTTTTCTCTTGTAGTTTTGTAAACGAGATCTTCAAAATCGTTTCTAACAATAGGCTTATTTGTTGGGACAACCACAACATCCAGCTTATAAATATCCCAGAATTCTCCGGCTTCGGTCTCGGCAGTTCCTGTCATACCAGCAAGTTTGTGATACATCCTAAAATAATTCTGAAGAGTAATTGTTGCATATGTTTGCGTTGCTGCTTCGATTTTCACATTTTCTTTAGCTTCAATAGCCTGATGTAAACCGTCTGAATAACGACGACCTTCCATTATACGACCTGTCTGCTCATCAACAATTTTAACTTTATTTTCAATCAAAACATACTCAACATCTTTTTCAAACAGAGTATAAGCTTTTAATAGTTGATTTATTGTGTGAATACGTTCAGATTTTACCGAATAATCTCTAATTATTTCGTCTTTTTTACTTAATCTGTCTGTTTCGGATAAATTACTTTTTTCGATTGCTGACAATTCTGTGGCAATATCAGGCAAAACAAAGAAATTTGCATCAGAAGTAGAACCCGACAATAAATTAAATCCTTTATCAGTAGGTTCTATAGAATTCATTTTTTCATCAATAACAAAATATAATTCATCCGTTACAAGATGCATATTTTTGTTATTATCTGCCATATAATAATTTTCTGTTTTCTGTAACAAAGCCCTCATTCCTTGTTCGCTCAAAAATTTAATCAGAGGCTTATGTTTAGGCAATGCTTTAAAAGACTGAAGTAATTTAAATCCACCATCTTTATCATTGCCTGCTGCAATTAATTTTTTTGTCTCTGTAAATATTTCGTTAAACAAAACTTTTTGAGCATTAACAAGTTTTTGGACATGTGGTTTTAATTCATCAAACAACTGGTCTTCACCTTTAGGAGTAGGTCCGGAGATAATTAAAGGAGTACGCGCATCATCAATTAAAACCGAGTCAACCTCATCAACAATTGCATAATTATGTTTTCTCTGAACAAGATCTGAAGGATTAATAGCCATATTATCCCTCAAATAATCGAAGCCGAACTCATTATTTGTACCAAATGTAATATCTGCCTGATAAGCTTTTCTTCTAGACTCACTGTTTGGTTCATGTTTGTCAATGCAATCAACAGATAAACCATGAAACATATACATTGGTCCCATCCACTCGGCATCACGTTTTGCCAAATAATCGTTAACAGTAACTATATGAACACCTCTACCCGTTAGTGCATTTAAAAATACAGGAAATGTTGCAACAAGAGTTTTCCCTTCACCTGTAGCCATCTCAGCAATTTTTCCTGAATGCAAAACGGCTCCACCTATTATCTGAACATCGTAGTGAACCATATCCCAAGTTACCGTATTACCTCCGGCAACCCACGTATTGTACCAAACAGCTTTGTCACCCTTAATATCTACAAAGTCATTATGTGTTGCAAGTTCTTTATCAAAATCTGTTGCCGTAACTATAATTTCTTTATTATTTTTAAACCTCTTTGCAGTTTCTTTAACTATTGCAAAAGCTTCAGGTAAAATTCCATTTAAATAATCCTCAAGTATTTTATCGATATTTTCTTCAATCTTATCAATTTCATTAAAAATATCTTCTCTCTCCCATATATCAAGATTTTCAGCCTTCTCTTTCAAGGCTGCAATTTGATCCATATCTTCTTTAATAAACTCCCGAATACCATTTTTCAACACATCTACTCTCTCTCTCAACTCGTCATTATTCAACCCTTCAAGTTCAGGACTAACATCCAACACCTTTTCTAAAAAAGGTTGAACAGCCTTATTGTCTCTGTCTGCTTTTGATCCGAAAATTTTCGAAATTATATTATTCAGTCCCATAATATTCCAACAATAATTTTAATATTAACTTACAAAATTAAGGTTTTAATTATTTTATAGTATAATTGAGGCATTTTTTATTGATGCTTTTATTAACAATTTTGCAAATAATATCTGTTTGTTCAATAACAACCAGGAGATTATTCACGCTCCCATTCTCCCAGAATGCTGTCTATTTCCTCCGAAGTATTTCGCAATCTTGCTTTACATTCTTTTATCAAAAATGTAGCTCTTTTAACTTTAGCACTTAAAACATCCAAATTTGGTTCGTCTGTTTCTATTTCAGCCAGTATTTCTTCAAGCTCTTTCAGTGCTTCGCTATATGAGAATTCTTTTTTTGCCATATCAAATATATTTTTGCTTTTGAGAAATCCTTAAAATTATGAGTGCTAAAATAAGAAAAACTATCGATATCACAAAAGTATATGTAAAGTCAAAGAGTTTATATATTACTACTCCTAACGGAGCAAACAAAGACCGTACTCCTGTAAGTGTAATATGAACAGCCTGATAGTCTCCTGTTTTGTTAATATCTTTACTAAAGTAAGTCGAACTCACATTCCATGACAAAGTCCCTGCAGCATTAAAAACACCCATACTAATAAAGGCAAATATCAGCATTAAATAAATTTCGTTACCACCTATTGAAAACTTAATTGGAAAAAATTGTGTAAGCATTATTCCGGTTACATACAGCAGCATAAAACTAAACATAATAGTTCCAAACTTACGCTGATCAATTTTATCCATCAGAATTCCCAACATCGGAATAAGTAATACCGTCACTATCCCTGCCATTGTTTTATATCCTGATATTACTGAATAGCTGAGCGACAAATATGATTCGAGAAAAAATGTTATAACTGTCGCCGTAATCATAAAAGCTATTCCATAAGAAAAATATGCCATCTGAAAATGTAAGAATGGTTTATCGTTTTTAAAAATACTTATCATTCTTCCGAAAGAGTTTCTAACAGACGTAAATATTTTTTCTTTGATAACAGGTACTGATTGGCGGAAAGGAACTGTTGATAATGCATAATAACCTAATACTCCTAAAATGCCAATTGCCGGATAAACCCAACGAAATGCAAAGTAATCTGAGTCTAATAAAAATCCGAAAATCATTGTAGAAACCAATGTAGCTGTTTTATTTGCCGATGTTGCATAACCGTATAATTTACCAAAATTATTGTTCCTGTAATTATGCTTGAGTAACAAATTTATTGTTGGTAGTGTAATGGCTGTTCCAAGATAGTAGAAAAACAGTATTCCCAGAAATGCTGCATGTACCAAACTGGCATTGGATTGAGTGATAGCTGAAGGAAATAGCAAAAACAAAAGTAAAGGAAGCCGAGTAATTAAAGCTGTAATTCTAATAAGTTTCTTTTTATTAGCAATTCTGCGGGTAATTTCATTTGATAAAATAAGTGTAATGTAAACCACCATGCTAATTAAAAACAGTAAACCAACAAGGAATTCTGTTCCTTTCAGACTTCGCAGAAAAACAAACTCATTCATCAGCGATGTACCAAAAACAAGGCCTTCGAGTACAGTAAATACAAAGTGTGCTCTGAAAGTTATTTTTTCGCGATAAGTAAGTTTATTGTAAAACATTCTTGAGATTAAAATTTAACAAAATACAATATTTATGTTTTGAGTTTTGGGTTTCGGATTTCGGATTTCAGATTTCGCGTTTTGAAATTTGAAATTTGAAATTTGAAATTTGAAATTCACGTTTTTTATTCCCATTCAATTGTTGCAGGAGGTTTTGAGCTTATATCATAAACGACTCTGTTTACTCCTTTTACTTTGTTAATTATATTATTTGAAATTTTTGCAAGGAAATCATAGGGTAAATGGACCCAATCTGCGGTCATACCATCTGTTGACTGCACTGCTCTAAGAGCAACAACATTTTCGTATGTTCTTTCATCGCCCATTACTCCAACTGATTGAACAGGCAACAACATCGCTCCTGCCTGCCAAACATCATTGTATAAATTCCATTCTTTTAATCCTTGAATAAAGATATCATCAACTTCTTGTAAGATACGGACTTTTTCGGGTGTAACATCGCTCAAAATACGAATTCCGAGACCCGGACCCGGGAATGGGTGTCTTCCCAGAATACTGTCTGAAATATTTAAAGCTTTGCCTACTCTTCGTACTTCGTCTTTAAAAAGTAGATTTAGAGGTTCAACTATTTTTAACTTCATAAAGTCTGGTAAGCCTCCAACATTATGATGAGATTTTATTGTTGCAGACGGTCCTTTAACTGAAACTGATTCAATTACATCGGGATAAATTGTTCCTTGTGCAAGCCAAACAACATCTTCGATTTTGTGCGCTTCTGCATCAAAAACTTCTATAAATACCCTGCCAATAATTTTTCTTTTCATCTCAGGTTCAGTTGCTCCTTTTAGCTCGCTGTAAAACCTATCTTTTGCATCTACTCCTATTACATTCAATCCCATACCTTTATAGGATTCGAGTACAGATTGAAATTCGTTTTTACGTAATAATCCATTATCTACAAAAATACATGTAAGCTGAGCTCCTATAGCTTTATGGAGAAGGACTGCAGCAACAGAGCTGTCAACACCCCCCGATAATCCCAGAACGACTTTATCAGTTGCTATTTTCTTTTTTAGGTCTGTTATTGTTGTTTCAATAAATGAATCAGGTGTCCAACTCTGAGAACAGCCGCAAATCGAAACAACAAAATTTTTCAATAATATTTGTCCTTCAACCGAGTGATAAACTTCGGGATGAAACTGAATTCCCCATGTCTTTTCTCCTGATATCTGAAATGCTGCAACTTTAACATCTAAGGTTGAGGCAATAATTTTATAATTATCCGGAATCGCAGAAATAGTATCTCCATGTGACATCCAAACCTGAGAATTGCTGCTTATATTTTTCAACAAATCATTTTCTGAATTTACAAAATCAAGATTTGCTCTACCATATTCTCTTGTATTTGATTGAGCAACCAATCCTCCATAAAAATGTGCCAGATACTGCGCCCCATAACAAACTCCCAATAGAGGATATTTTCCCTTAATTTTCCCCAAATCAGGTTTAAGAGCTTTTTCGTCACGAACCGAAAACGGACTACCACTTAAAATCACACCTTTAATTCCTGAGTCTAATTGCGGAATTTTATTGTAAGGATGAATTTCACAATAAACGTTTAATTCTCTTACTCTTCTTGCAATCAATTGAGTGTATTGTGAACCAAAATCGAGGATAAGGATTTTTTCTGTCATTTTGTATATTTTTCGGTTTGCAAATATGGCAATAAATTTTTGTATTTGTGCAAAAAACTAGAAATGATATATTTAAAATAATTTTACCTTAGCAATATATCTGTAGATGACTTCGAAAGCAATTGTGTGTTTACTAAAATAATCCTTAAAATTGAGTTTCTCAATCTTAAATATGTTCAAAATGATTTAAAATACTATTTACAATTAAATACTATCAATTGATAATAATAATCAATCTTTTATAAATGTAACTTTATGGAGTGATGCATTTGTAGATGTGTATTTTTGTTCCCACGAAACACCACCATTGCTAGTTTTTATTATAGGGCAATCATTTACAAAACCGGCTTGTGCTCCAACTGAAATAGCGCAATTATTATCAAACGCATCAAATCCAAGCATAAAAAACTGGCTTATTCCAACAGTTTGCTGTTGTGTCCAATTTGCTCCACCATCTTTTGTAATATATACTTGCCCTAAATCTAATGCTCCCCACCACACTTGTGAATTAATCATAATGAGATGGTTAATATCAGCTCCACCAAATCCACCACCAGTATTGGGAATAGAATCATTTTCCCACGTAATTCCGCCATCTATACTAACTATATAATGAGATGTACTTCCATAAACAACAATTGAATTACCATATGCACAAACTCCAATCCATTCATATCTATTAAAGTTGTTTTCAGGAGTTACGGTATCCCATGTAACTCCACCATCCAATGTATATGCAATATAACCTCTCATCGAACCTCCTAAATCAATTCCACCAGCAACATAAATTTCATTTTGATTAATTGCACAAATACCCTGTAAAAAAGCTTTATCAAAAAAAGTCGTATCGCACATGGTCCATGAGTTACCTTCATCAGTTGAATTATAAACAGTCCCATTCTCTCCCGATATCCATACACTAGTTTTATTTGAAACGCTTATTGAATACAACGCTGGATTAGATGGATTGAAAGATAAATCCACCTTTATCCACGATTGACCGCCATCTGTAGTTTTTAGCACTGTATTGTCAGCACCTACCACCCAAACCGTATTTTCATCTATTGCCCAAATATCAAGGAAATTCACACCAAAAAATTCAGGAGTACCGACACCTTGTCTAACCCAAGTTTCGCCTCCATCTTTTGAAAACAGTAACATACCATAACCTGTACTGTCAGGTTCTCCACAAACCCACGCATACTTCTTCCCCATTACTGGTAGCGGACCATGTTCAAATCCATTATTATCTTTTTTACATCCAGTAATAAGACAAGCTAAAATAACTGTAATAGTAATTGCTATAAGAATTTTCATTTCTATTTTTTAATTAATGATAAACACTCAAAATAACCTATTTAGAATTCATTCATAAGTACTCAAAAATACAAAAATAAAAATAAGTGAATTACTAAATGAAAATAATATTTTATCCCTTGTTAACACCTTTATCTTTTGCATTTCCGTTTTTTTCTTAATTTTGTGTCCATAAAACCCGATTTATGAATATAATCTCAGTTAAATACGATTGCAAACACTTCAAAGGGACAATTCCTTGTAAACCAAACAAAGACAACCAAGTTGACTGCGAAAATTGCAAATTTTATAGTCTTATTGGAAAAAAGATTTTAATTATCAAGCTTGGAGCTATGGGAGATGTAATCAGAACAACTCCTTTGGTTGTTAAATACAAAAATCTTTATCCGGATTGTCACATTACATGGTTAACTCTTTCACCGGAGGTGTTGCCCAAAGAAAAGATTGATGACATCTATAAATGGAACGAAACATCTTTATATGTTTTAACTCACAAAAAATTTGATATTGCAATAAATCTCGACAAAGAGGAAGAAGCTTGTATGTTACTAGCTGATGTAAATTCAAAAGAAAAGTATGGTTTTATATGGAATAACAATCATATTGATGCGGCAACGCCGGCAGCAGCTCATAAGCTCATAACAGGATATTTCGACCATCATTCTCAGACAAATACTAAGAATTACATGGAAGAGATTTTCGAGATTTGTCATTTAAATTTTAATAACGAAGAGTACTTATTGAATTATAATAAAGAGCTTGCCAATAATTGGATGTCAAAAATGCGAAAAAAGTCAGGAAATAAACCTGTTGTTGGGTTAAATACAGGATGTGGAAACAGATGGCTCACAAGATTGTGGCCTGAAACGTCATGGATTGAACTTATTAAAAAGTTACAGGACAATGGATTTTATCCTGTTGTACTTGGCGGTCCGCAAGAAAACGATAAAAACTTGATGCTGTCAAACGAAACAAAAGCTTGGTATCCCGGGACATATTCGTTAGAAGAATTTTTTGCTATTACTGCCGGTTGTGAAATAGTTGTTACCCAAGTTTCGATGATGATGCATATTGCTACAGCCTTGCAAAAGAAAATGGTTTTAATGAACAACATCTTCAACAAACACGAATTCTATCTTTATAACAGGGGAGTAATAGTTGAGCCCGAATCCGGTTGTGAGTGTTTTTACGGCAATACTTGCAAACGCGAAAAATCATGTATGAATGATCTTAAGCCTGAAACTGTCTTTAATGAGATTTTGAAACTTTATAAGAAATAATTCTAGCCACAGATTAAAAACAAATTTACAGTTTAATTTTTTTTAGATTTTTATTTTTTTGTCAATAAAGACAGTTTGTATCATTTATAGAAATCTATAAAAAACAAGTTTTTATTTATTTTTATTGCTAATTTTGGCAAATAGTAAATCAAATTTTTCGATGAGAATAGCATATCTATCAACATTTTACCCATATAGAGGCGGAATAGCCCAGTTCAACGCTTCGGTAATACGCGAGTTCGAAAAAGCAGGTCATACTACTAAAGCCTTTACCTTTACTACTCAATATCCAAATTTTCTTTTTCCGGGCGAAACTCAGTTTGTAAAAGAAGGTGATTTAGTTGAGAAAATAGAAGCTCAAAGAATACTTAATTCAGCAAACCCGTTAACATGGCCGGGAGCTGCTTCTAAAATTAAAGTCTTTGCACCCGATATGCTTGTAATGAAATACTGGATGTCGTATTTTGGTCCATCGCTGGGGTATGTTGCAGGAAAACTTAAAAAAAATACAAAAGTAATCACCATTCTTGATAATGTAATACCACACGAGAAAAAGTTTTTTGATGAACCTTTTACAAAGTATTTTCTAAAACGCAATCATGCTTTTGTTGCGATGTCGGAAAAGGTAAAGAACGATTTGCTATCATTATTGCCAAATGCAAAAGTAATTTTGCTTCCTCATCCTTTATACGATCATTTTGGCGAAATTCAGGATAAAACATCAGCCCGAAAGTTGTTGAATCTTGACCCCAACAAAAAAACTTTACTGTTTTTTGGCTTTATTCGAGACTACAAAGGACTTGATTTGCTTATTGATGCATTTGGAAAACTCGACAAGTCCTATCAGCTTGTCATTGCAGGCGAAGTTTATGGCAATTTCGACAAATATGATGTTCTAATCAATGCAAATCCCAACAAAGAGAATATTCACAAGCATGTAAAGTACATTTCAGACAACGAAGTTGCTGCATATTTTTCTGCTGCCGATGTTTGCATTTTACCGTATAAGGGCGCTACCCAAAGCGGGATTACCGGAATCTCATACCATTTCGAACTTCCCATGATTGCCACCAATGTTGGAGGACTTGCCGAAATAATCCAACACGAAAAAACCGGACTTATTGCTCCAACACCGGATGTAGAAACAATAAAAACTACAATCCAAAATTACTTCAACAATTATTCACCTGATACATTTGTTGGCAATATTAAACAGTTAAAAGAAGATTTAAGTTGGAAGGTATTTGCGGAGAAGTTGGTGGATATGGGAAAGTGAGAGTGCCTTGACATATTTTCTGGTTAAAAATTATTCCTGTATTTTATTCAAAGAATTTATCCTTTCCCCAATTGGTGGGATTATTGGTTATGTAATTTCTGATTCTTGATAAGGAATAATCTGTGTGGACAATTTTATCATTAAAACTTCGCTGCCACAATTTTTTGTTAAACCGTTTCCAACCGAATTGTTTTACGCCACGAATGTATTCGTTGGTTGTCATTGTTTTAAACCAATCCATTACATCGGAAATTGATGCGCCGTAAATTATGTTTTGCATTCCATATTGTGATAGGGGCATTTTGTGGTCGTTGTTTTCATCAATGGTACACCCACGTTTTTCATCGTCGTCAATTTTGTCATTGGCGAAATATTGGTTTTCGTCAACGGGACGCCCACGAAGGGACGTCCCTTCGTGGGCGTCCCGTTGAAATGTATCATTTGAATTGATATTTTCATTTTTAAATGTATCGTGGGCTATTAATACATTTTCAATTATACAATGCATGTGATTCGGCATTATGATCATTTCGTGGCACCTTTTATCGGGATATTTGTTTACCAATTCAAAATACCATTTTTCGACCATTTTGCCAGCGTCGTTCAAAATCATTTTCCCTTTTTCAATGTTACCAAAAAAACATTCACGATTTTGGCAACATATTGTAAGGAAATAATATCCTACAGTGGAATAATCATAACCTTTAAGGCGTAGTACCTTCCTATTGTGTATACCTGATTTATTTTCCAATTTCTTTATTTTTGGGTTAAAAAATTTTAAAATCAAATTTAATTATAAATTTCTCTTTTCATTATTTTTACATGTCAATTCTTTTCTCCTTCTATATATTATAATATATCCCACAATAATTTTATGACAAATAAATTGTCGCAATAATTTTCCATATTCTACATCAGTCATGTGATTTTATTATTTTTCCCTATATTTGTAAAAACAAACTCATTAAATGCTGAATATTAAAACGAGAATATTAAATCTGTGCATTGTGGCAATATTGTTATTGTCGTCAAACTTTTTAATGTTTTCCCAATCTTCAAAAACCGATAGCCTTATGAATCGCAAACCTGCAGTAGCCGGGAAATTTTATTCCGGATCAAAAGAAACGCTAACAAATGATTTGATTCATCTTTTTGCACCTGCTAAGCCAAGAAATTCAGACGCTGTTGCAGTGATAAGTCCACATGCAGGATATGTATTTAGCGGTGAGGTGGCAGCTTCTGCAATAAATCAAATAAATCCGGATAAAACATATAAAAATATTTTTATTATTGCCTCAAGTCATACAACATATTTTGAGGGGGCGTCCATTTATAATATAGGTAATTACGAAACACTACTGGGAGAAGTAAAAGTAAACACTGAATTATGTAACGAACTAATTAAAAACAATTCAGTATTTTCATATATTCCCGAAGCACACAAATCTGAACATAGTATCGAAGTACAATTGCCATTTTTGCAATTTCACTTAAATAATGATTTTCAAATAGTACCTGTCATTTTAGGAAGTGATGGGGCTACAACAGCAAAAGAAATTGCAAGTATTTTGAAACCATATTTTACAGAAGAAAATATTTTTATTGTATCAACAGATTTTTCACATTATCCTACTTATGAGGATGCTCTTAAAGCTGACAAATTAACTGCTGATGCAATATGCAGCGGCAAACCCGATTCTTTGATCAATGTTATAAATCAGAAACAGAAAATCAGTAATCTTGCAACATACTGCTGTGCATGGCCTGCAGTTTTAACACTTATGTACATGGCACAAAATGATTATGAATATAATCAAATACAATATATAAATTCGGGCGATTCTCAATATGGTGATCATGACAGGGTTGTAGGCTACTGGTCTATTTCACTCACACAAAAAAATCAATCAACTTATACATTAAGTGATGAAGAAAAGATCAGCCTTCTAAAACTTGCAAGACTTACAGTTGAGACAAGGGTTATAGAAAACAAAAAACCTGATATTTCTGATTTTACATTTACTGACAACCTGAATGAACACTGCGGTGCATTTGTAACCTTGCACAAAAATTCAAATCTACGTGGCTGTATCGGTCGTTTTGAGCCTGATATCCCGCTTTATCAGGTTGTTGTCGAAATGGCTGTTTCTGCTGCAATAAATGATTATCGCTTTTCTCCGGTAAAAAAAGACGAATTAGATGAAATAGACATTGAAATATCTGTTCTGACTCCAATGGTTAAAATTGATTCAGTACAACAAATTGTTCTGGGAAAACATGGCATATATATCAGTAAAGGCAGTCGTGGAGGGACGTTCTTACCACAGGTTGCTACAGAAACAGGCTGGACCCTGGAAGAATTTCTCGGGCACTGCTCACGCGACAAAGCCGGAATAGGTTATGACGGATGGAAAGATGCTGATATATATATTTATGAAGCAATAATTTTTTCTGAAAAAGAGTTTGGTCTATTTCCGAAAAAAAAAACTAAATACTACGAAAAGCTAGACAACAACAAAGTAAAATGCACACTTTGTCCTCATGCTTGCGTTTTGGGTGAAGGGCAAACCGGATTGTGTAATGCACGTAAAAATTCAAACGGAGAATTAGTTTCACTGACATACGGCAGACCTGTAGCAATTCATATTGACCCCGTAGAAAAAAAGCCACTATATCATTTTCTACCAGGCAGTACAACATTATCGTTTGGCACAGCCGGATGTAACCTGCATTGTAAAAATTGTCAGAATTCGAGCATTTCACAGGGGAATCCCGAAAAAATAGAATATATTGAAGCAACACCTGAACAAATTGTAAAGACTGCTATTAAAAATAATTGCAAGTCAATATCATATACATATACAGAACCTACTGTTTTTTATGAATACATGCTTGAAACGGCAAAGTTATCACATGAGGCAGGACTTAAAAATATTATAGTTTCAAATGGATATATAAATCAAGAACCCCTTCTCGAACTGATCCCATATATTGATGCTGCAAATATTGATCTTAAATGTTTTAATGACTCCATTTATAAAGACATTACAACAGGTAGTTTGCAACCGGTATTAAACACTCTTATTACATTAAAAGACAACGGAGTTTGGCTTGAAATAACAAATCTTGTTATTCCCGAACACACCGACAATATGGAAATGATATCACAAATGTGTGATTGGTTGATTGAAAATGGTTTTGAAGATGTCCCACTTCATTTCAGCAGATTTTTCCCTTCATATAAAATGATGGATTTAAAACCCACTAGTATTGAAACTGTTGAAACGGCTGCCGGAATTGCGAAATCAAAAGGGATGAAATATGTTTATCTTGGTAATGTTCATGGCACTGAAACCAATACTATTTGCCCCTATTGTGGAGAAAAGATAATTACACGTAACGGATATCAAGTAAGCCTTAAAGATTTCGCAGGAAAATGTCCCAAATGTGGAAAATATATAAATGGGAAATGGGAATAGGTAAAGCATTTAATAACTAATTACAAATTATACCTTTAAAGCAAAATTGTTTAGAATTTTAATAAAGCTACAATTACTTTCTGGTTTTTAAAAGTTTTTCATAAGCATACATCTCATCACGCAGTCGGGCAGCTTCAATGAAATCAAGTTTTGCGGCTGCATTTTCCATTAGTTTTTTCGTGTTTTTTATAGCTTTTTGTAAAGCTTCTGATGTCATATATTTAACAACAGGATCTGCTGCAATATTAGTTTCAATCTCTGCATTGTATTCTTTATAATCAGTTTCTATTTTTCTTCCAAGGACATCACGTTGAGCTTTAAAAATTTGAGTAGGAGTAATATTGTTTTCCTGATTGTACGTTAATTGCTTAAGTCTTCTTCTGTTTGTTTCATTAATAGTTCGCTGCATAGAACCTGTTATTTTGTCGGCATACATAATTACTCTTCCGTTCAGATGTCTGGCTGCACGACCTGCTGTTTGTGTCAGTGCTCTTTCAGAACGTAAAAACCCTTCTTTATCAGCATCTATTATTGCAACCAATGAAACTTCAGGAAGATCCAAGCCTTCACGTAATAAATTAACACCAACTAATACATCAAACATGCCTGATCTTAACTCAGAGAGTATCTGTACTCTTTCTAAAGTATCAACATCTGAATGAATATACTTGCACCTGACTTCAAATTTGCTTAAATATGCTGTTAGTTCTTCAGCCATTCTTTTGGTAAGAGTCGTAACCAAAACCCGCTCATCTTTTTCACTTCGTACATTTATTTCGTTCATCAGGTCATCAATCTGATTTAATGAATTTCTTATCTCTATTATAGGATCCAGCAATCCTGTTGGCCGTATTACTTGCTCAACAATTACACCACCACTTTTTTCCAATTCATAGTCAGCAGGTGTTGCACTTACATAAATTACCTGATTCATCAGTGACTCGAATTCGACAAATTTTAATGGACGATTGTCAATTGCTGCCGGAAGTCTGAATCCATAATTCACTAAATTTTCTTTCCTTGATCTGTCACCACCGTACATAGCTCCGATTTGTGGAACAGTTACATGGCTTTCGTCAATTATTGTAATAAAGTCCTCCGGAAAATAATCAATTAAGCAAAACGGACGTGAGCCCTGCGTTCTTCCATCAAAATATCTAGAGTAGTTCTCTATTCCGCTGCAATGTCCTAGTTCTCGAATCATTTCAAGATCATAAACAGTTCTTTCTTTAATCCTTTTTGCTTCCAGAGGTTTGCCTATGCTGTTAAAATAAGCAACCTGAGCGGTCATATCATCTTCAATCTGAATTATTGCTTGTTTAATTCTTTCTTTAGTGGTAACAAAAATGTTTGCAGGATAAATTTTCGCTGTTTCTAATGATTCGATTTTGTTGCCTGAGTATGGCTCAAATGAATATATTTCTTCAATTTCTTCGTCCCAAAACACAATTCTTAAAGCAATATCATGATAAGCAAGAAAAACATCAACAGTATCGCCTTTAACTCTGAAGCTTCCACGTCTAAATTCAATGTCTGAACGAAAATAAAGTGAATCTACTAGATGTCTAAGCAAAATATCTCTGCCATATTTTTGAGCTTTGCTGATTTCCAGAGTATTTGAGTGAAAATCTTCCGGATTACCAATACCATAAATACATGAAACAGAGCTAACAACAATTACATCTCGTCTTCCGGAAAGTAGCGCAGAAGTTGCACTCAAACGAAGCTTTTCAATTTCATCATTTATCGAAAGATCTTTTTCAATATAAGTATCAGTAACAGGCATATAGGCTTCCGGTTGATAGTAGTCATAATACGAAACAAAATATTCAACTGCATTTTCAGGAAAGAACTCCTTAAATTCTGAATATAATTGAGCTGCCAGTGTCTTATTATGACTTAATACCAGTACTGGTTTGTTCAGGTTAGCAATAACATTTGCAATCGTAAAAGTCTTCCCGCTACCGGTTACACCAAGCAGAGTCTGATGATTTAAACCTTTTAAAATACCCTCAGTAAGTTGTTTAATTGCATCCGGTTGATCACCTGTTGGTCTGTATTCTGAAAGTAGTTTATATTGCATGAAAACACATAAGTATTAAATTTTGTAAAATTATCATTATTCAATTTAAAAAGTGCTATATTGCAAAAAAAAATATGATTAGGGTTTTACTTTTTGCGTTAGCTTTTTTCTTCCATTTTCAATTGTTTTCACAATCTTATTACAAACTCGAAAACAATTGTTTTAGTTTGACAGAAGATGGATTAGAATATTACGAACAGAATTTGCCTGAGGCATTCGATTTAAGCGGTTCGGATTATTGGCCACCAATATATAAACAAACTCACTGGGTTTGTAATCAAGTCGCCGCATCATATTATATGTTAAGTTATGAAACAAATTTAAAGAAAGATTTAAGTTCTCAAAATCCACAAAATATTTTTTCTGTTTATTTTCCTTGGAATTTCGGTAATGGTGGACATGGGTGGTTTGGAGATAATTATATAATTACAATGGAATTGATGAAAAAGTTGGGAATTCCAAAGCTTCTGGACAATCCGGCAGATATTTACAAAGATAGCTCTTTATGGTTAGACGGATATGATAATTATTATCAGGCAATGCACAATAGAATTTCCGATTACTATTTAATTAAGACTAATTCTGATGAAGGAATATTAACGCTAAAATCCTGGGTATATGATCATATAGAAGGCGGTGATTATGGCGGAACTGCGACTTTTTTGGCTAATATTGCAGAAGGAGGGGCTGTTTTTTTACCGCAAGGTACCCCTCATGAAGGAGCCTATACAATTATTCAGTGTGGGGACGATGCACTTCATGCAAGAACTATCGTGGGTTTTGACGATAATATTTGTTATGACTATAATGATGACGGACAATATACAACTGACATTGATTTGAATGGAGATGGAATAATTGATATAAGGGACTCGGAAAAAGGAGGTTTTAAACTAGCCGAAAGCTATGGTCCAACCTGGCAGGGTGACGGATATTGCTGGATTATGTATAAAGCTATGTCCGATGCTTACAAGGAGGGAGGAATACTAAATAGTAATGTACATGTTATTAAACCATTAATTAATTACAGTCCTCATTTGACAGCAAGAATAAAAATTACCTATCCGAGCAGAATTAATATTAAATTAAAAATAGGTATCACAGGAGATACTCTATCAAATGAATATGAATATATTCAGGATTTTCCGATTTTAAATTTTCAGGGTGGGGATTTATATATGCAAGGCGGTTCCGAAGAAAGCGATAAAACAATAGAAATAGGATTGGATCTTACAAATTTTGAAGAGTACTTTAATTCAGATAACTGTGCAAGATTTTTTGTTCAAATAATTGAATATGACCCACAAAATTTGAATGAAGGAGCATTGGAAGAGTTTGCAATAATTGACTATTCAGGTTCTGAACCAAATGAGTTTCTATTTCCGGTTTCGACAGAATTGGTAAACAATTCTGTTACTGAAATTGCACTTAATGTTTGCATGAATTGTGTTGATGCCCCGAAAATATTAACTAATGCGTTGCCGGTATTTACACAAAATTCAAGCGTTTGGTACCCTTTGAGTTTTGATGGTGGAACTCCGCCATATACTTGGGAGTTTGTACCTTATTTTGAGGTTACTGAATTTAATCGTACTTATGATGCATTTGAAGGGACAAAACTTACTCCTGACACCTATTTTGATGGAGAATTGGCTCTTGATATTCCTTTTGCCTTTCCTTTTAATAATACTACTACACAAAAAATTAAAGTTCATTCAAACGGCTATATTTTCCCATTTTCGACTACATTTAACTGGAATCAATTTAGAGAATATCTGTATCCGTTTTTTATAAACGAAAATGTAGTTGCGCCGTTAGCCAGATATAGTCTTGTCAGTGATCCCTCAAAATCAGATGGTATTTGGTATAAATTTGTTCAAGATACTGTTAAAATAAGATGGAAAGAATGTGAGCAGAATGCCGAATCATGGACATCTGTACATTTTGGATGTAATCTAATCTCTGACGGCAGTGTAGAATTTACATACGGGCAGAATTATTTAAGTAAGAGATATACAAACTTAGGTGGTATTTCATACGGTTATAAAGTGAATCATATTTTAGCTTATCTTGATAACGTTCCGGCAATAAATACAGGTTTAAAGATTCAATCTTATCCAAAGCCTCAGGGATTATTTATCACCGAAAGCGGAATTATCTATGGAGAAATTGGAAATTATAGTCATTACCCTGTTAAAATCAAGTTGACTGATGCTAATGGTATTAGTTGTTCTAAGATTTATGATTTAAACACAAATATCGAAATTTGTAATTTTAACAATAACAAAGTAATAGAATTATATCCCAATCCTGCCAGCGATAAAATTATTATTCAAGTAAATGATATAAATTATGAAAAAGCAAGTATTAGAATTTATGATAATTTTGGAAGACTGATAGAGTCATATAATAATATTGCTTTAGATAATTTTATATTGAACATAAATGATTATAAGTACGGGAGGTATCACATCAATTTTATCTCAGGAACTAATATTTACACTTCAGGTTTTATTAAAAAATAATTTATCGAATTTATGAAAAGATTGATTTTGTGCGTTTTATTTTCAGCTTTCTCTTTTTACATTTTTTCTCAAATTGAAGAAAAAACTAATCAGCCGAAGTTGCCGGTATTATCCAGCAAACAAATCCTAGAACTCTCTTCATTACCAGAGTTAAAATTGCCATCTGGTTATAAAAACAAATCCATCCCTTATGAAGTTGATAACACTATTCAAACATGTTATTCGGGATTGTTTTTGCAGGATTTATACTCTTGCGGTCAGGCTGCCTGTGTAGCAAATGGCTTTACTTATGAAATAAACCGGGTAAGAGGTCTTGACGGCAGTCTGGTGCAAAACAAGTATCCTACTCATTTTGCATGGAACTGGGAAAATGGTGGTGGTGGCTATAGTGGTGCCAGTTATTATCACAGTATGCTTCTTCTCAAAAAAGTTGGAAGTCCCAACATGCAGACTTATGGAGGAGCTCATAATACAGGTGGCGAAAAGAGGTGGATGACAGGTTATGATTCTTATTATGCAGGGATGCATAATAGAATTAGTAAAGCCAAAGCTATAAAATGTAACACCGAAGAGGGTATTCTAACGTTAAAACACTGGTTAAATGATCATCTTGATGGTTCTGATGTTGGAGGAATAGCCTTTTTTTACTCTCAGTATCAAAACCCATCCACAAATTTACCGGATGGAACAGAGCATGCCGGTGAAAAGGTATGTATCAGTTGGGGAGCTTCACCAAATCATGGTTTGACAATTACAGGTTATAATGATTCAATAAGATGGGATTATAACGGAGATGGACAATATACCAACAATATTGATATTACAGACGATGGAATTGTTGATGTAAGGGACTGGGAGATCGGAGGCTTTAAAATGTGTAATACTTACAGTACCCCATATAACGGATGGATGATGTACAGAACTCTGGCTCTTGCATCTACTGAAGGTGGAATATGGAACAATACAGTAAATGTTTTATTTCCCATAAAAGAATATTCTCCTTCGCTAACTGCTAAAGTGCGTATCTATTATACAAATCGCTGGAGAATTAAAATTATTGCAGGTTACAGCACTAACATTTCAGCTTCAGAACCTGATTATTATATGACATTTCCTATAGTTGATTATCAAGGAGGTGAACTTGGAATGCAGGGGGCTAGTGATGAGGCATCAAGAGAAATTGAATTAGGATTAGATATTACTCCATTTTTAAATATTATTCCTTCTGCTACTCCTGTTAAATTCTTCTTTCAGGTGCACGAAACAGATCCGGAAGGATGGGGATCCGGTTATATCAGGAATTTTTCCGTTATTGATTATACTTCTGGTAGTCCTGTGGAATATGTGTCTGGTGACGTAAATGTCTCGATAATTCATAATTCGGTAACGACTGTTTCTGTAAATCATACTCCGGTTTTTAATAAACCTGAAATAACTACAGATGTTTTGCCTACTGCAAATGTTTATCATCAGTATTCGCACCAGATGGAAGCATCGGGGGGTAGTTCTCCTTACAGGTGGGAATTTGATCAGGATTATACTATGACTGAAATAAGTACTGCTATTCCGGTACCAACAACAGAATTAACCGGTACTTTAATAAATCTTCCTTTCGTTTTTCCATTTTATGGCGAAACTTACAACTATTTTTATTTAACAAACACAGGTTTGATTGATTTTTCCGGAGAAACGTATTCATTACCATATAACAATAATTCACTTAGCAATTATTCTGTGAGATTTTTGAACAGAAAAGGGATTGCTGCCTTTTACTCCACCACTGAATGTAGCACATATTATTCACAGGATGCAGACAATTATATTATTAGATGGGTAGGTACAAACATAGATGTAAGCCTTAAACTGAAAAGCGATGGAACTGTTACGATTTATTACAACAATTGCAGTCCGGCACCTTCTGTAGTTTGGAATTCGGGAGTTTCTTATGGAGATTTAGGGAATTATATATTAACTCCTCTATCCGGTTCTTCAACTCCTATCTCTAGTGTTGGTTATACTTTTGAGCCTAAATTTCCACCGGATTTTTTTAGTCTTAGCGAAGAAGGTTTGTTAACCGCAGTCCCAGACGTTGAACTCTTAGCATATCCGCTTAATTTTAAAATTACTGATGCAAACGGTTTAATAAATCGTAAAACAATACCAATTTCTACCGAAGGACTTATTATTGAGTATGAGGTATCTACTCTTGATGATGAGTTTATCGAATGGGGAGAAACAGTAAATATGAATCTGGATTTAAGAAATGCTACTGAAGAGACTATTCATGATTTGGTACTGACATTGTCTTGCGAAAATCCTGATGTAGTTTTTACGGATAATACGCAGAATGTGGGAGATTTGACTGCTTTTCAGGAAATGGAAATAAGTAATTCATTTGTTTTTAATACAAATTATAATTTTTATAACGGACAGGAGATAAACTTGCATTTGATTGCACAAGCAGTCGAAAACACTTGGGAATTTGATATTATATATCCTGTTTTTACAGCTGATATTGCAATTGCAGAATATTTTGTTGATGACTTTGACAATAATCGCCTTGATATTGACGAAACCAGTGATGTTTATTATGTATTTGAGAATGCGGGAGGGTCTGAATTATATGATATGATTGTAACGGTAAGCAGTTCAGATCCTTTTATTTCAATAAATGATAATTATGATGAATCAGGAGATTTGCTTGCAGGGGAGAGTATAAATGCATATTTTAACTTTACTGCACATTCCGATTGCCCTCCCGGTCACGTTGCTATTTTAAATTTTCATATCGAAGGGGCAAACAATTACGAAAAAGATATTACAGGTTATATCACCGTAGATCAAATACTTGAGGATTGGGAAACAAATAGTTTTGATACATATAATTGGGCATATTATGGTGATGAACCGTGGTTTATAACTACAGAATTGCCTTATGAGGGAACATATTGTTTAAAATCAGGAGGTATAACCCATAATGAAAATTCAACTATAGCAATAGAATTGCAGGTTGTTTCGTCTGGAACAATAAGTTTCTTTAAAAAAGTATCATCTGAAACGAATTATGATTTTCTTAAATTTTATATAGATGGGTATGAAAAGGGTTCATGGTCAGGAGAAATTGAATGGTCAGAGAATACCTATTCGGTGTCAGCCGGCATACACAATTTTAAATGGACTTATAGTAAAGATGTTTCTGTAAGTACAAATTCGGATTGTGCCTGGATTGATTATATTGAATTCCCATCAATATTTGATGCCGATCCCGAATTGTTGGTTAGTCATAGCGAGGTTGAAAAAACGCTTAATCTGGGACAAACAGGAACTGAAACAATTAATATTTCAAATGTTGGAGGAGGAATTATTAATTATGAAATTCAAATTACTGATGATGTCCCTTGGTTAAGAAGTGATCGTAGTATTGCAGGATCAAGTATGTCATGTTCTGAAGATAGTTTTTATGCAGGAGATACCGTTGAATGGTTGTTCACTGCAAGTGCAATGTCATCGGATAATGAATGGATCAAAAGTATAAATATGACTTTCCCTTCAGGATTTATTATTGATTCACTTACTCATTTCTTAGATCAATCTGAAGATACACTTTTATTAATTAGTGGGGAACCAGGAGATGGAGGAGAATTTACATGGTTCGGCGAGAATGGGGATGGCTGGGGACTTATAACCCCAAATGAAAATGCTCACGCCACAGTTTTTGGACATATTTCAGAAGATTTTCAGGATAAAATGACGATATATTATACTTTGCAAGGAGAAATTTATGGTTCAGAGCCTCATCAGGTAAACGACTCCATTGAAATGTTTAATTTTGGTCCCAGAGTTAATTGGTTAACTGTTAATCCATTACAAGGCGATTTAGGAATTGGCAATGAGGATGAGATTGTTCTTAATTTTAACAGCACTGGTTTGAATCCGGGGATTTATACTTGTGATCTGAGGATATATACAAATCTTGAAAATCTTGTAATACCGGTTGAATTGACAGTTACAAATCAAGTAGGACTTGAAATGCCAATATTGAATGATATAAAAGCATATCCTAACCCTACTACAGGTAAGGTTTATTTTGAGTCTGAATCAGAAATACTAGGAATTGAAGTATATACAAATATTGGTCAAAAGATATTTACTTTTAATCCCAAAGAGAATAGATTTGAAATAGATTTGGGTAGAAGTTCAGCAGGTATATACTTTATTAAAGTGATTACAGATTCCGAAATTTATAATACAAAAATTATTGTTCAATAGTTCTATATGAAGTTATGTGATAAGTATAAATTATTTATTTTGATGCAACTTATTTAGTGTATTATTTGTTTATTTGAAAAAAGAAAAATGAAAGAAATACTTGTTTTATTTGTGATGTTGTTTTTTTCCGTTTCATTTTTTGCTCAAGAGGACGAGACATGGCATTGTGCAACAGATGAGGTGTATTGGGAACTGCTAAAAAATAATCCTGAAATTCTTATAGAAAGACAAAAGCTTGATGAATTTGTTCAGGATTATATTAAAAACAACCCTAAAGATGATGAAATATATGTTATACCTGTTGTTTTTCATGTTGTTCATGATTATGGAGTTGAGAATATTTCATATGAACAGATTTTAGCCGCAGTAGATTTTATGAATACAGACTACAGACTTCAGCGTTCAGATACAAATACAATTCATCCTGCGTTTAAAAGCATTGCAGCCGACACACACATCGAGTTTAGATTAGCTAGAATTGATCCAAACGGAGATTGTACAATAGGAGTTACAAGAACAGTATCAGAAACTACTTATGGTGGTGGCGAGGAGGCTAAACAAGCTGCACCTAGTTGGCCATCAGATAAATATTTAAATATTTGGACAGTTAATTCTTTGGGTGGTGGAGCCGCAGGTTGGTCCTATTATCCTGGAACTGCACCATATGGAAGAGATGGAATTATTTTAATACACGATTATGTTGGTGTTACAGGCACTAGTACTATGGGGCATGGGAGTGTTCTTACACATGAAGCAGGCCATTATCTCAATTTACCGCATCCGTGGGGAAGTACTAATGACCCGGAAGTGCCAAGTAATTGTGATATTGACGATGGAATTGAAGATACTCCTAATACAATAGGTCATACTTCATGTAATTTGTATGCGGTTACTTGTGGTTCGTTGGATAATGTCCAGAATTTTATGGAATATTCATACTGCTATAAGATGTTTACTCAAGGACAAAGTAATGTGATGAGAGCAACCCTAAATTCAAGCGTTTCAGGAAGGAATAATTTACATTCTCCGGCTAATTTAATTGCTACCGGTACAAATGACGGATATGAACCTCAAATATGTGCTCCAATTGCGGACTTTAAAGCAACCAGAAAATTGGGTTGTCAAGGCTTTACTGTTCAATATAATAATCTTACTTACAATACAGATTTTATCGGTTATTATAACTGGACTTTTGAAGGTGGAGAACCATCGTCTTCGAATGATTCTGATCCTGTAGTTGTTTATAACGAAAAAGGTCT
>Ga0116142_10001827_pt1:22500-24502 | contig 24502 bp, 13 predicted proteins | sample AD_UKC033_MetaG_FD_89785 | JGI IMG/M metagenome (GOLD analysis project Ga0116142, IMG submission 89785) | Active sludge microbial communities of municipal wastewater-treating anaerobic digesters from USA - AD_UKC033_MetaG | ecosystem: Engineered > Bioreactor > Anaerobic > Digestate... | reverse complement strand
TCAAGACGAGGTGGATCGGGTCGATGTGATCTACATCTGCTCCAATGCCGCCATCGCGACCCAAAATGTCAATCGGCTCAATGTCAGCGACACGGATGGTTTTTCTATCGCTACGCGACTGACGTACCTGCCCAGGCAAGTACGCTCGCTGCGAAAGAACAAGGTAAATTTCATCAGCCTGACGCCCGGTACCGCCTTCGACCATGCCCGCAGTCGAGGGGGGCATGCCGATGAACGGGCTATCCTCTATCGGATGCTGTACGACTTGCCCCTGGCGCAAAATGAACGGCGCAGACGGCTGCGCGTAGGCCTCCTCAACATTCTTCAGGCGACAGCAGGGAAGGATAACTGGCGAGCCAAGGCCAAAAACCTACCAGCGGAGGATCTGGATGCAGACCTTTCCAAGGCCTTCCGCCGGGCAGTTCTAGAGGATGCCGAATTGTATGCGGCCTTGAAGGAAGGCTGTGAACGCTTTGCTCGTTATCGGGACTACAGCAGAATCCCCTGGGAGGACTCTGAGCTTCGCTACGACCTGATCGGAAAACTCAGAAGCAAGCTGGCGTCGGTGTGCCTTTCCGCGCTTGAGCCCGATTTGGTCATCCTTGATGAATTCCAACGATTCAAGCACCTGTTGGATGGCGATGATGAAGCCTCCATGCTGGCGACCGCGCTCTTCGAACATCCCGACGTTCGCGTTCTCCTGCTGTCCGCAACGCCCTACAAGATGTTCACCCTCGACCAGGAGAATGACGAGGACGACCACTATCCAGATTTCATCAGGACGCTGAACTTCCTCTTCAATGATTCCGGTGAGGTCGATGCGGTCAAAAATCTCTTGTCAGAACATCGAACGACGCTCCATGCCTGCGCGAAGGGGTCGGTATGTCAACCGGGGAAAAGGGCCGAACTTGAACGAGCGCTCCTGAAGGTCATGTGTCGAACAGAACGGGTCGCGACGACTCGTGATCATAACTCGATGCTGACCGAGATTGAACGGATGGCTCCCCTTACGCCAGCGGACCTTCAGCACGCCGCAACGGTTGACGCAGTGGCAATCTGTGTCAAGGCCGGGGAGCCAATCGAATACTGGAAGTCTGCGCCTTACCTGATCAACTTTCTGAAGCATTATGAGCTGCGGCATAAGCTGGATGCCCAGTTGAATGCCCCTTCAGATGCTCTTCGCGGAACTCTTTCGTCGGCAAATGGGCAGTTGCTGACGAAGGGTAAATTTGAAGGCTATCAGGCTCTCGATCCTGCCAATCCGAGGATGCGCGTACTTTTTGAAGACACGATTGATAAGGGCATGTGGCAGCTTTTATGGATGCCGCCTTCCATGCCGTATATCGAGCCTGGCGGCGCATACCAGGACAAGGATGGCTTGACCAAGGCCCTTGTGTTTTCCTCTTGGAGTGCTGTTCCGGACGCGATTGCGTCGATCTGCTCCTACGAAGCCGAACGGAAGATGATCGCCGGAACCTCGGTTTCCCACAGCGAACTCTATGACAAGATTAAGCCATTGCTGCGGTTTGCGGTCGCCTCAAATGATAATCGCCTGACTGGTATGCCGGTTATTGCCTGGTTGCTGCCGTCCCCAACCCTTGCCACCAAGATTGACCCGCTTGAGATTGCTCTGGGCCGTGGAAGCGGACCACTGGACGTCCAGGAGCTGAGGGACGAGGTCAAGGCTATTTGCCGCAGTTTGGTCGAGACCCTGCCTGATGCCGGGGAAGGGACGCGGGCTGATGAGCGATGGTATTGGGCGGCTCCCATTCTTCTCGATTCCCATAATGGGTTGTTGGACTGGTGTAAGAGCCATTCGGGATGGAGATCCGCTACGCCGGACCATGAATCAGGCACCCGTTTCAAAGATCACATCGACCTGCTGGTCAGCATGGCGGAGGGCAACATTCCTCTCGGTCCTCAGCCAGATGATCTGGTCGATGTGCTTTGCGATCTGGCTCTTGCCGGTCCAGGCGTGTGTGCCTTGCGAGCACTTCACCGT
>Ga0116142_10001827_pt1:0-20000 | contig 24502 bp, 13 predicted proteins | sample AD_UKC033_MetaG_FD_89785 | JGI IMG/M metagenome (GOLD analysis project Ga0116142, IMG submission 89785) | Active sludge microbial communities of municipal wastewater-treating anaerobic digesters from USA - AD_UKC033_MetaG | ecosystem: Engineered > Bioreactor > Anaerobic > Digestate... | reverse complement strand
ATCTCCTCACGCCGACAATATGAGGAACCATGGCCTCACGAATCAGCAGCGCGTCGGCGTGGCGCTCGAACATCTCCGAGAAGGACTCGCTGGCTTTATCGGCCGTGAAGTTCAGAACAGATTCCAGGACCAGTCCCTGGCCGAAGCTCAGCGTCGGTTGGGCACGGACAAGCTGCGCGGCAACAAGCCCGTTATCGAATGGGATGTCGCCGCGCTCCTGCGACTGATGTGGAAGTCCTGTACTTTATTCTGTGGTTTGCCCTTGAGATCGTCAAGCCCCGGGCGGTCCGCAGCGGCCCTTGCACTTTGAAGGGTCGTCTGCTACACCGTTCGCGGGATCTGTAATTCCTTCAAACTTCTGCCATTATGAGGATCTTCTCCACGCATTGGGTCACGGTGGGCCTTCTCCTGGGCGCGGTGTTCGGACAGAGCCGGGCTTCGATCACTGAGTACCAGCAGGCGGTCGAGAACGAACCGAGCCTGATTTCCTATTACACCTTTGACGCCGGCGATCTGAAGGACGTCGAGTCCGCGCACCACGGGACGGCGGGTGGGACGGTGGCGTACGGGACCGGGGTGGGTGGAGGGTCGGACCGGGCGATTGTGCTGACGGGCACGGGGCACGTGAACCTGGGGCAGGTCGAGGCTTTTGATTTCCTGACGGGTCTGGGCACGATCGAGGCCTGGGTGCGGGCGGACTGGAGCGTCAGCCCGGGGTACAACCCGACGATCTTCGCGGATCGCGCGGGCGGCCCGGTGAATTGGAGCATTCACATGGATGCGTCGAAGGCCCGCGCCGGTCTGTGGGACGGCGCCAGCTACCAGACGTTGGCCACGCCGGCCACGGGCCTGACCTGGCATCACCTGGCCGTGGTGTTCGACTACGACGCCGGCCTGGGAGAGTACGTGTTCAAACTGTACTGGGACGGCGAGGCTGCGGGCATGACCCGACAAGGGATGGGCGGCGCAAGCAGTTCGCCTACGCAGTTGGGTTCGGCTTCCGCGGGAGGCCTGGAGCGTTGGGTGGGCGCGTTGGATGAAGTGGCCTTCTACAGCGACCCGTTGAGCGATGCCGCGATCCGCGCCCACTACAACGCGTTCCTCGTCGGGGATCCCCCCACAATCCTCAGGCAACCCCAGGGGGGGACGTATCTCTCCGGCGTCCCGCTCTCGCTATCCGTCGAGGCCAAGGGCACACAGCTCGCCTACCAATGGTACAAGGACGGCGCCCCCATCGCCGGCGCGACGAGTGCGACGCTCGCGCGGTCGCCTCTGGGGGCCGCACACACCGGCGCGTATCAGGTGATCGTGTCGAACCCGGCCGGTCAGGTCACCAGCGACACCGTCGCCGTTCAACTGGGGGCGCTGTCGTCGCGGCTCACGAACTACCAGGCTGCGATTCAAGCCGAACCGAGTTTGATTTCGCATTACACGTTCGACCGGTTGGACGGTGGCGACGTGCGGGGACCGAATCCCGGCACGCTCGACGGGCAAACGTGGTTCGGCGCCGGGATTGGCGGCGGCGCGGGGCAGGCGCTCGTTCTCGAGGGGGCGGGCCGGCTCAACCTGGGGACGGTCGGGGCCTTTGATTTCGCCGGGGGAATGGGGACATTCGAGGCCTGGGTGCGGGCCGACTGGACATCGGATCCGGGTTATGCGCCGACGATTGCCGCGGATCGGGACGGGATTCCGGTGAACTGGAGCCTTCACATGAACCCGGACAAGGCCTACGCCGGGCTGTGGGACGGGTCATCCTACCAGCCGCAGCCGACGCCCGGAGCCGGCACCGCTTGGCATCATCTGGCGGTTGTCTTCAGCTATGACTGGGTGACGGGATCCAGTTCCTGCACGACGTATTGGGACGGGGTGTTTGCGGGAGCGACGGCGCAGGGCTTGGGCTACGCTCCCGAGTCCCCGACCCAGCTCGGGTCGTCTTCGCCCGTGGGTCAGGAAGGATGGCGGGGCGCCCTGGACGAGGTTGCGTTCTACAGCGACGCGCTCGACGCGACGGCGATTGCGGCTCATTACGCCGCTTTCACCGCGGGCGAACCGCCGGCCATCACGGTGCAACCGGCCAGCGCGCGGCTCGTCTCGGGCAACCCGCTGGTCCTGACCGTCGGCGCCCAGGGTCTCGATCTCGCTTATCAATGGCACAAGAACGACGTCGCCATCCCTGGAGCCGTGGGGCCCGGGCTCGCCTTCGGCGCGGTGACGGCGGATGACGCCGGCACGTATCACGTCACCGTGACGAATCCCAGCGGGAGTGTCCGGTCGCAGAACGCCGTGGTCACGGTGCTGGTCCCCGATCTGCCCAGGTATCAGGCTGCCGTGCGCGCCGAAGCCGGCCTCGTGTCCTATTACACGTTTGACGCCAGCGATGCCTCGGACTCGCATGCGGCCAACCACGGACTGTTCGAAGTGGACGCGCAATTCGGCCCGGGCGTTGGCTTGGGCGCCGACCAGGCCGCGATGTTCTACGGGGCGGGCTATGTGGGTCTGGGTCAGGTTGACAGCTTCGATTTCAGCGACGGGACGGGGACGGTCGAGGCCTGGATCCGCGCTGACTGGACGTTGGATCCCGGCTATGACCCGACCCTGTTTGCCGATCGCGACGGCAACCCTGTGAACTGGAGCATCCACATGACCCGCTCCAAGACGACGGCGGGCCTTTGGAACGGCCAGATTTACCAGGCCGTGCCCGTGGCCAACGTGGGCGGCAGCTGGCATCATCTGGCCGCTGTGTTTGACCGGCAAGATGCGAACAGCACGTTTACCCTCTACTGGGATGGACTCCCGGTCACCACGACGTACCAGGGCATCGGCGCCAGCCCCGGGTCGCCGACCCAGATCGGATCGTCCTCGCCCGTGGGCCAGGAGGTTTGGCTGGGCGCGATCGACGAGGTGGCCTTCTACAGCCAGGCCCTGAGCGCGACTGCGGTTCGCGCCCATTACGAGGCGTTGCTGGGACCGTTGCCTTCGGCGCCGACCCTCGTCGCCGGGATCACCGGCGATCAGCTGACGCTCTCCTGGTCCTCGGATGCCGCCGGTTACATTCTCGAGTCGGCGGCGGGACTGCCGGCTGCGACCTGGACGGAGGTGCCCGGAGCCAAGCCGGAAGGAACGGTGGTGGAGACGCCGGGAGCGGCGCGGTTCTATCGGTTGCGCAAGGGCGATTGACCGGAGCTCGATGACTGTAGGGGCGCCCCGGCCGGGGGCGGATTGGGGGACCCCGAGCCGATCTTGCTTTTTCGGTTGAGCGTGGCATACTTACGTTAATCCTCAACCAGACCCTTGGCGGGTGTGGCCTTTCTGGGGAGAGAATGGAGGGAGCGTATGACCACAGTCGGTTTGTCACGGCGGGCTTCAGGAAGAAGTTGCTTTATTCTGTCGGAGACGTTGGCCGTCTTCGGCTTGGGGGCCGTCGGCCTTGCCCCCGATGCTCTGGGGGCAGGAACGCTCGAAGGGGAGATCCAGGCGCGACCGGCTCCTGTTTATCGGTGTCCCGGCCTGCCATGCACCCAACCCAACGTGTTCAACGTCTCGGTGGCTGTGCATTTCAATGCGAGCGCCGCGCAGCTCGACGCCATCCGGAACCTCGTGAGCGCCGGCTCGTCGATCCTGTTCGACGCCACGGATGGCCAAGCAGAGATCGGCGAGGCCTTCGTCTACAACAACGCGTTCGGCGCGGTCGCCGATATTCACATCTACCCTGCATCGAGTCCAACGTGGTGGTATGCCAATACCGGCCAGTGGAAGGTGGGTGGCGGGATCCACGTCTCAATCGACAATGTCATTGCTGCTGGCGCCCCAGGCGAGAGCCTGGCCCATGAATTCGTTCATTTGGTGTTCGACGCGCGGGACGAGTACGAATCGCGCGCCGCCGGCTGCGGCGGTGTGATCGGCGGCGCCAGCTGTCCCGATCCCGCCGCGATCGCTGCAGGACAAGCTTCCTGCCTTATGGACCAGGGGGGCGTGGGCGCCGTCGACGGCACCCACTCCGAGCTCTGCTGGGGGCACGGCGATCCGGCAGACCTGACGGATTTCTCGGGCGGCAATCATGATGCGACGACGGTGACCGAGCAGTCCCGTTGCCGAGCGAACCGCTCCTGTTGGGAGCAGGTGGTTTGGTCGTGGCCGGACCACTTCACCATGCCAGCCGGCGCGCCCGACCCCGCCGCGAACGGAGCGGTGGTGGATCCCAGTCACTTTGTGATGGCCGATGACACCGTTCGCGTCGTGTTGGTGCTGGACGAATCGGGCAGCATGAGCCTCGAATCTCCCACCCGCATGCAACGGTTGCAGGTGGCCGCCAATGACTTCATCACCCTGGCTGAGAATGGAACCGAACTGGGCATTGTCTCCTTCTCGGATGATGCCGAGCCGGCAAGCGGGCATGCCAGCGTGGCCATCGCCCCCCTCGGGGCAGGGCGCGCGGCCTGGACCACGGCCGTCAACTCCCTGACCCCCGGGGAATGGACCAACATCGGCGACGGCCTGCAAAAGGCCAGAGCGATGATCGCGGCTGCCGGGGGTGTCACCGCGAACACCTGCATCGTTCTCATGACCGACGGTCTCAACAACCGACCCGAGGACGATCCGGCAGGACATCTGGCCGACGCTCTCGCCGACCTGCTCGCCGACGGCATCCCCGTTTACGTGACCTGCACCGGCGGTGACCTCGGGCTCTCGTCGCAGTGCTCCGAGATCGCTGCCGCCACCGGCGGCTTCTACGTGGACTCCGCCGATGCCGCGGATCTGCCGCAGACCTTCGCCGACATTCACGAGAAGATCTCCAGCCGGGAGGCCGTGGACTCCGCGACCGGCACACTGGCCAAGACGTTCTCGAAGAAGGTCTTCGTCGAGCAAGGATCGGAATCTGCGACATTCACTCTCGTCTGGGACGACGAGAAAGCCAGCGCCACCTTGATGCTCATCGATCCCGCCGGCGGCCAGCACGAGGCGCTGCCTATGCCCCAGGGACGCTACGCACGAATTGGCAAACCCGTGTCGGGGGAATGGGAGATGATCATCACGCCCCGGTCGACGTCGGCCAGCCGGTTCGTCGCGCGCGCCTACAGCCGCAGCCAGATCCAAAGCCTGACCTCAGCGGTTCGGCTGCCCCGCGTGCTTCCCGGCAAGCCGATCTACATCTACGCTTACCCCCGCAGCATCGGCGGCGCCATCACCGCCCCCGGAACCAAGATTGTCGGCACCGTCCGCCTCCCCAACGGGGAACAGGATGCAATCGAGTTCGACGACGAGGGCCCGGATGCGAGTGGCGAGGGGGACGATCTCAAGCACGACGGCATCTTCACGGGTGTTTACCGCAGCACCAAACAGAAGGGACCCTACCGATTCCATCTGGGGGCGAACATCAGCGGCTGGATGCAATCCACGGACCGCTCGAAAGTGGATCCTGCGCTGCGTAGCCCCCGATTCTCGCGAGAGGTTCGGCTCTCAGCCGCCGTGGGCGAACCGTCAGACACCCGGCCGCTGGCGATCGTCCGCGTAACGGGATGCACCCTCACAGCCGCCAACGTCACGTTCTCTGTGCCGGTCACCGCCACGACAGCGCGCGACCCTTCGAACTACAACATCAAAGGCCTCGAGATCGTCTCGGTGAAAGTGGAAAGCCCCACGAGAGTGCACTTGACGACCAGCCTTCAACGCCCCAAGACGCAGTACACGCTCATGGCCAGAAACATCTGCGATGCCACAACCGGGCTCGTCATCGAGCCGCCCGGCGATTCCTACTCGTTCTGGTCCGACGAAGACTGCGTGCTGCTCCGGTTCACCAAGATGAGGAACAACGGGGACGGCACTCTCACGCTCGAGTGGACGGGAGGCGGCACGCTCCAAATGGCCCCTACCGCCCTCGGCCCGTGGCAGGACATACCGAAAGCCACCAGTCCGTTCCGATTCAACCCCACTGCTTATCAGCAGTTCGGCCGGCTCCACCTTTAGCACGCTGCTCCCGCTGTCGGTGGGCAGGAGAGGCTCGCCTCCCCGGTCCCGCGACGACGATCGCGCCCACCCACGTGCGCCGCCGGCAGTCCGGGGATGACTCTGTCGAGCCGGTGCGCCGACCGGACAAGTCGGCCGGATGCAGAAGATGGCCTGATCCGGCCAGGGTCTTTTCATCGGGAGGAGCCCGTGTGGTGGTGCGGACGCGGGGTTGTCGGCGTGGGCACTGACCGCATGACTGGGGGGGGCTTGAATCCACGCTTGACCCGGAGGGGGCTTCAGCTTATACACAAGTAGCCTGATTAGATGGGGTTGCCTAAAATTGAACCGAACCGCCTCCTATGACGAAACGCGATTTGGTGGTCAAGATCAGTGAGGAAACCAGCTTGGTACAGCAGGTGGTCCTCGACGTCATCCAGCGGACCCTGGATCACATCTCGACGGCGCTGGCACGGGGCGAGACCGTCGAGTTGCGCAACTTCGGCGTGTTCGAAGTCAAAGTGCGCAAGGCGCGCATCGGGCGCAATCCCAATTCGCCCGAAAACGACGTCCGCATTCCTCCTCGAGCCGTGGTGAAGTTCAAGGCCGGCAAGGAAATGCGGGATGAAGTACTGAAGCTGACGCCGTCGCAGCCGGCATCGCCCGGCTGATGCCGCGCTCATCGCCCTGATGATGGGCGCGCTCCGACGGCCTCATGCTCCGCCGGAGCCGCAAGCGATGGCGCCGGAAGTCATGGCGCACTCCCGAGGATGGCCCTACACACTATGCGCACACTGGTGATCGGCATCGACAGCGGCACGCAATCGACGAAGGCCCTCGTGTTCGACGCGGACCGCGGACGGGTCGTGGGAACGGGGGCGGTTCGCTACGGCCTGCTGCCGGGATTGCCGCCCGGCGCCAAGGAGCAGCATCCGCATACCTGGCGCTCCGCCGCGACGAAGGCTGTGCGCCAGGCGCTGGGCGAAGCCAAAGCCGCAGCGGCCGAGGTCAAGGCGCTGGGCGTGAGTGGGCAACAGCACGGATTCGTCCCGCTGGACGCGAAGGGCGAAGTGATCCGGCCTGCCAAGCTCTGGTGCGACACGGTGACGGCCCCTGAGTGCGACGAGATCACCGCCGCGCTCGGCGGACCGGCTGCGGCCGTGCGCGCCTTGGGCAACGCCGTGCTGCCGGGCTTCACCGCCTCGAAGATCCTCTGGCTGAAGAAGCACGAGCCCGACCATTTCTCGAGGCTGGCCACGGTGCTGCTGCCGCATGATTATCTGAACTGGTGGCTCACGGGCCGGGCGGTGATGGAATACGGCGACGCCAGCGGGACGGCGCTGATGGATGTCCGGAGGCGGTGTTGGTCCAAGGCGGCGATCCGGGCGATCGACGGCGGGCTCGAGGCCTGTCTGCCAGGGCTGATGGCGAGCGACGAACCGGTGGGCTGCCTGCAGGCGTCGGCGGCGCGCGCCCTCGGTCTCGGGACCGACGTGCTGGTGAGCGCCGGCGGCGGGGACAACATGATGGGTGCGATCGGCACGGGGAACACCCGGCCGGGGGTCATCACCGCCAGCATCGGCACCAGCGGCACGATCTACGCCTGCGCCGACCGGCCCGTGATCGATCCCCGAGGCGAGATCGCTGCTTTCTGCGACTCGGCCAACCGCTGGCTCCCGCTCTTGTGCACGATGAACGTCACGGTGGCCACGGAAATGGTGCGACAGGACTTCGGGATGACGCATGCCGAGTTCGAACGTACCGCCAGGAAGGCGCCGGCGGGATCCGACGGGCTGCTGCTCCTTCCGTACCTCGAGGGGGAGCGGACGCCGAACGTGCCGGCGGGCACGGGTGTGTTCGTGGGCGTCAATACCCGGACCTTCACCGCACCGCACTTCGCCCGGGCTGCCATGGAAGGCGTGATCCTGGGGATGAATTACGGGCTGCGCCGGCTGGCGTCCCTGGGAGTGCGTCCTGCCCAGATTCGAGCCACGGGCGGTGGCGCCCAATCCGGGCTCTGGCGGCAGATCATGGCGGACATCTTCAATGCGGAAGTGGTGACGCTCAAAGTGTCCGAGGGCGCCGCATTCGGGGCGGCGTTGCAGGCGTTGTGGTGCTGGCGGCGGGCCCGGGGCGAGCGCGTCGGGATCGAGGAGATCACGGACGCGTTCGTGGCGGTGAACCCGCGAGCCACGGCGGTGCCGTGCCCGGCCGCGGCGCAGCGGTACGTGGAGTTGCAGGCGCTGCAGGACGCAACGTCGAAGGCCTTGCGCGGCGTGTTTGCGCAGCACCGGGCTTTTGTGACCTCGAACCCGAAGAGGCGCTGAACGGCTTCTCCTGGCGAGGCGCGTCTCAGACCAATGAAACATGCAGTCCAAAGGAACCGTGGGGAGGGCAGCGGGGCACCCTGCCTCCGCGCCTCGCTAATGTAGAGTCCTCGAAGGCGGGGGGGTGGGTTGGGATGTGCGGTTGCGCTGGATTTTGCGCCGGACTGGGGCCATCTTAGGCGCATGAAGTTCGTACTCACGACCCACAACGTCACGCTCACCAAGGCGATCGAGGATCACATCCTCGACAAGCTCGACAAGCTCGAGCACTTCAATCGCTGGGCGGTGGATGCGCGGGTCACGCTCGAGCATGACCATACCAAGGCGCCGGAGCGGCAGTTCAAGTGCGGCGTCCGACTCGGGGTGCGGGGGCCGGATCTTTTTGCGGAGGACAGCGAGCGGGATCTCTACACGGCCATCGACCTGGCGTTCAAGAAGATCGAACAGCAGATCCGAAAACGCCAAAGCCGGCGCAAGTCGAGCAAGCACACCGTGGCCGCGCGCCACAAGCGGCGCCAGCAAGAGGCCGATATCTGACGCCGCATCCGCAGCGCACCCCCACTTCCTCGAGCCTCGGAGCGCGCGTGTGACATGATCTTGCGCGCCCGCAACGTGGTGCCGGTGACGCGTCCGGTGGTATGCAACGGCGCCGTGGTGGTTCTCGAGGGTCGGGTGCGGGCGGTGGGGCCGTGGCGGGAGGTTGCGGCCCGATGGGGTGGCCGGGTGTTGGATCTTGGGGACTCGGCCCTGCTGCCGGGCCTGGTCAACGCCCATTGCCACCTCGATTACACCCACATGGCCGGCCAGCTGCTGCCGCGGCGTTCGTTCACCGAGTGGATCCATGGCATCACGGAACTGAAGGCTGGCTGGGGCTACTCGGACTTCGCCAAGTCGTGGCTCGCGGGAGCGCGGCAACTGATCGCAACCGGCACCACGACCGTGGGCGACATCGAGGCGTTTCCGGACCTGCAACCGGACCTGTGGTTCGCCACGCCGCTGCGGGTCCATTCGTTCCTCGAAATGACGGGCGTGCGCAGCCGGCGCGAGCCGGCGGCCCTCCTGCAGGAGGCGCTCGAACGGGTTGACCGGTTGGCTCCCGCCGCAGTCCGCGGCCGCGTGGGTCTCTCGCCGCACGCACCCTACTCGACCCCTCCGTCCCTGATCGAGCTCACCGCGGAAGCCGTCCGCCGGCGCGGGGGCCAATGGATGATCCACGCCGCCGAGTCTGCCGAGGAACTCGACATGTTTCTGCACCGGCGCGGGCCGTTGTTCGACTGGCTCGCCCGCAACGAGCGGGACATGGGGGATTGCGGCGGCGTGACGCCGGTGGGGCAGTTGGCGCGGTTGGGCGTACTCGATGCCCGTTGCGTGGTCGTTCACGCGAATTACCTGGCGCCGGCCGACGTCGCGCTCCTCGCCAGGAATCAGGTGACCGTGGTTCACTGTCCCCGCAGCCATGCCTTCTTCGGTCATGCGCCCTTTCCCTTGGCGGCACTCCGGCGGCGCCGGGTCAACATCGCCCTCGGGACGGACAGCCTGGCCACCGTCGTCAAGCGCCGGGGCGAACCGGTTCAGTTGGATCTGTTCGCGGAGATGGCTGCGTTCGCCGAGGCGCATCCCGGGGTGGCGCCGGACCGGATCCTGCGGATGGCGACTCAGAGCGGCGCGATCGCCCTGGGGCGGGCGGGGGTTATCGGGGAGATCAGCACGGGAGCGATGGCGGATCTCATCGCTCTCGAAGGCGTGCCGGACGGCCGAAAGCTGATGGAGGCGGTGGTGCATCACCGCGGTGCCGTGGCAGCGTCGATGGTCGAGGGCGTCTGGGTGTCAGGCTGCAGCCGCGAGCGCTGACCCTCTAGCGAGGCGCGCCTCAGACCCAGTCGAGTCCCCAGGCACATGAAGACCCTGCTGTGCCTGCCCACGCTCTCTTCCGCGCCTCGCTAATGTAGAGTCCTCGAAGGCAGGGGGGCAGGGCTGGAACGGCAGGGGCCAAACTTGACCTGTTGACCCCATGTTTCACAAGTCGAGGACTCTAGCCGCGGGCGGTGACCGCGGCAGGTGAAAGGGAGCCGCGAATGGTGCTCGTGCCGCCTCCGACAAGGGCGCGTCCAGGTTCCTGGTCAAGCCCCGAGGATTTCGGCGTTGGCATGCCCAAGTCCCTGCAAGTCAACCCGGGGATCTTTACAACGCCCGAAGATGGACTAGCCTGAATTCGCTCCGGGCGGGGCTCGGGGCGGCGACATGGCGAAGGCATTCATCCGGATCGGCGGGGCGCGGGTGCACAACCTGAAGAACCTCACCCTCGACCTGCCCCGGGACCGGCTGGTGGTGATCACCGGGCCGAGCGGCTCGGGCAAGTCGTCGCTGGCGTTCGACACCCTCTTTGCCGAGGGCCAGCGGAAGTACATGGAGTCCCTTTCCGCCTATGCGCGGCAGTTCCTCGATCTGATGGAGAAACCCGAGGTGGACTTCATCGAGGGCCTGTCGCCCGCCATCGCGATCGAGCAGCGAACGGCTGGGGCGAACCCGCGGTCGCTGATTGCCACGACGACCGAGATCTACGATTACCTGCGGCTGCTGTTTGCGCATGTGGGGCAGCCGCATTGCCCGGTCACGGGCCAGCTGATCACCTCGCAGACCACGAGCGAGATCGTGGACCGGATCCTGGCCTTGCCGGCGCGATCGCGCGTCATGCTCCTGGCGCCGGTGGTGCGCAACCAGCGGGGCGAGTTCCGCGACGTGATTCAGCGGATGGGCCGCGAAGGGTTCGTCCGGGCCCGGATCGACGGCGAGATCGTCGAGCTGGCGGGCAATGTGCGCGTCGAGCTCGAACCGCGGCAGCGCCACACCATCGAGGTGGTGGTCGACCGGCTGGTGATCGAACCGGCGGTGCGGACCCGGCTGGCGGACTCGGCGCAAACGGCGTTGAAGTGGGGCGAGGGCCGGATGCTCGTGCTGCACCAGGCGCCGGGCGCGGGAGCGCAGGCGCCGTGGGCGGAGACCCTGCACTCGAACCGGATGTACAGCCCGGCCACCGGCGCGAGCTACGACACGCCGACTCCGAAGCATTTCTCCTTCAACTCGCCGTTGGGAGCGTGCCCGGTCTGCCACGGGCTGGGCCAGAAGCAAGTGTTCGCCGAAGACCTCGTCGTGCCGGACCCGGAACGGACGCTCGAGCAAGGGGCGATCCTGCCGTGGCGCCGCGGCGGGAAGCGGATGGTGCTCTACTATCGGAGCCTGTTGCGGGGCCTGGCGGAGCACTGCGGCGCGAACCTGCAGACGCCTTATCGGGACTTGTCCCCCGAGTTTCGCAAGGTGCTGCTGCACGGATCCGGGGAGGTCGAGGTCCAGTTCACCTTCTGGCGCGCGGGCAAGATGAGCCGCGTGAGCCGGCCCTTCGAGGGCGTGATCCCGAACCTGCAGCGGCTCTTCCGGGAGAGCGAGAGCGAGTTCACGCGAAACCGGCTGAAAGCCTGCATGACGCTCGAGCCGTGCGACGCCTGCCGGGGCCGCCGGTTGAAGCCGGAACTGCTCGCCGTCACCCTCGGCACGGAGTCGCCCGGGCCAGCCGCGGCGCCGGGGGTGGGGGAGCCCGCGATTCCTGGACTCTCGATCATGGGCGTCTGCGCGCTGTCGGTCGAGGCAGCCGACGCCTTCTTCGCCGGGCTGCGGCTGACGCCGTTCCAGGAGCAGGTCGCAGGCGAGATCATCCGCGAGATCCGGGCCCGCCTGGGGTTCCTGAGGGACGTCGGGCTGGGGTATCTGACCCTGGACCGCGAGAGCGGCACCTTGAGCGGGGGCGAGGCGCAGCGGATCCGGCTGGCGACGCAAATCGGGGCTGGTCTGGTGGGGGTGCTGTACATCCTGGACGAACCGAGCATTGGGCTGCACCAGCGGGATAACGAGCGGCTGTTGCACACCCTCGAAGGCCTGCGCGATCTGGGAAACTCGGTGGTCGTGGTCGAGCACGACGAGGAGACCATCCGGCGGGCGGATCACATCGTTGACCTGGGGCCTGGGGCGGGCGTGAACGGGGGCGAACTGGTGGCGGCGGGGACGCTCGAGGACGTGATGGCGAACCCGCAGTCGTTGACGGGGCGCTACCTGCGGGGGGCTCTGACCATCCCGGTGCCGCCGCGGCGTGTGCCGGCAGGCGGGCAGGGCTGGCTGACCGTGCTCGGCGCGCGCGCGAACAACCTGAAGGACGTGACGGTGCGCGTGCCGCTGGGGACGCTGACGTGTGTGACGGGCGTGAGCGGTTCGGGCAAGAGCACGCTCGTGGACGACATCGTGCGCAAGGGTCTGGCGCGGCGGTTGTACGGCGCCACCGAGCGCCCGGGCGAGCACGCGGCCCTCCTCGGCATCGAATCCCTCGGCAAGATGATCGTGATCGATCAAACCCCCATCGGCCGCACCCCGCGCAGCAACCCGGCCACCTACACCGGCATGTTCAATCAGATCCGGGATCTGTTTGCGCGGCTGCCGGCAGCGCGGGTCCGGGGCTACGAAGCGGGCCGCTTCAGCTTCAATGTCCGCGGCGGCCGGTGCGAGAAGTGCGAAGGGGACGGCGTGATCAAGATCGAGATGAACTTCCTGCCGCCGGTCTATGTGACCTGCGAAGCGTGCGGGGGCCGACGGTACAATCGCGAGACGCTCGAAGTGACGTACAAGGGGCTGAACATCGCGGATGTCCTCGAGCTGACGGTGACGGAAGCGGTTGCGTTCTTCCGGGCGGTGCCGCAGATTCACGACGCGTGCGAGACGCTGGCGGAAGTCGGCCTGGGATACCTGCGGTTGGGCCAGGCGGCCACGACGCTGAGCGGCGGCGAGGCCCAGCGGCTGAAGCTGGCTGCCGAGCTCGGCCGCCGCGCGGCGGGTCCGACGCTTTACTTGCTCGATGAACCGACCACCGGGCTCCATTTTCACGACGTGGCCAAGCTGCTCGAGGTCCTGTTCAAACTCCGGGACGCCGGAAACACGCTCGTGGTGATCGAACACAACCTGGACGTGGTGAAAAGCGCGGACTGGATCATTGACCTCGGACCCGAGGGCGGGATGCGCGGGGGCGAGGTGGTCGTGGACGGCACGCCGGAGCGCGTGGCTGAATGTTCAGCCAGTCATACCGGTCAATACTTGAAGCGAATGCTGGCACGTTGACAAACCATGGGCCGCCAGGATCCATACCGAACCGGCGCGCAGCGGCGCCATCACCCCGACCTCGAATTCCCGCCCGGTCCGCGGGAGGGGGCAGCGGCGGCTGCGTCCCCGCAACGGCGCCGCCTCGGGGCTCTGCCCTGGGGGCGCGCGGTCATGGGGCTGATCGCGATCCTCTGGCTGGGGATCCCCGGGGGCCTGGGCGCCGAGCCACCCGCGCCCGATGAACAGAAGGCCTACGAGACCGTGGTCAAGGTCTTCCAGGACGGCTTGAACGAAGTGGCGGAACGGGAAGCCGCGGCGTTCGTCCTGGCCTTCCCCGGGTCGGCCCGGCTGGCCGAGATGATCCTCCTTCAGGCCCAGGCGCGGCTGCGCCTGAAACGCCATGCCGAGGCGCTGGCGCTGCTGTTGGAACGCGCCGCCGCTGCAGGGCCGCTGGCAGACGAGTACGCGTTCTGGTCGGCGGAGGTGCTGTATCAGAAGGGGGATCTGGCAGGCTCGGCGGATGCGCTGGCCCGGTTCATCGCGGCGCACCCGGGCTCGAAGCGGCAGCTGCAGGCGGCTTACCAGGAGGCGTTCGCCCGGTTCCAACTGCGCCAGGTGGACGCCGCCATCGACCTGCTGCGGCGACCGGAAGGCGCCTTTCAAAAAGCCGCAGCCGCTTCTCCGCAGGATCCGTTCGTGACCCGGGGTCTCCTGCTGCTGGCCGAAGCCCTGCTGGGCAAGGGAGACGCCGCCGCATCGGCCCAGGCGCTCGCCACCTTGACGGGACGGGCGCCGGGAGACGAGCTCGACTGGCGTCGGCAGTACCTCGTGGCCCAGTCCCAGCTCGCTCTCGGGCAGGTCGCGGAGGCCCAGAAGGCGGCGGCCGGCCTCTGGGGACCCGTGACCAACCAGGTCCCGGCCGATCTGCTGGGGGCGGCGGCGGTGCTGCAAGGGGAGATCCACGAGCGGCTGGGACAGCCGGATGAGGCCTTGGCGGCGTACGAGCGGTGCCTGGGGGATGCGGTGCCTGCGGGGCAACGACGGCTGGCGTTGCGGCGGGTGATCGATCTGGGGCTGCGCCTCGGGCGGTCCGATGCGACGATGCAACGGCTCGAAGCCTTCGCCAAGGCGCGTCCCCAGGATGAGCTGATGGATCTCGTGCGGCTCACCCTCGGGGAGCTCCGGCTCAAGCAGTTCTACGCCGCGCGCGAGTCGAATCCGCCTGCCGCCCCCCCCCTGTTGAGCCAGGCGGAGCAGCAGTTCGACATGGTGCTCACGAATCATCCGCAGAGCGGGCTGCTCGGCCGCGTGCAGCTGAACCGGGGCTGGTGCAACTGGGAGCAGGGGACCAACCGCCTTGGCCAAAGCCTCGAGGCGTTCCGGGCGGCAGCGGACCTTCTCCAGGGGGCCGCGGACCAAAGCGTCGCCCGGTTCAAGTGGGCCGATTGCCAGTGGCGGCTGGGGGATGCGGCGGGGGCGATCTCGAACTACTGGCTGGTGGCCACGAATCAGCTGGCGTTATGGGGGCCGGGCTCGTCGATTGTTCCCCAGGCGCTCTACCAGATCGTGCGGGCGAGCATTGGGACCGGGGATTTGAAGAGTGCCGATGCGGCGCTGCAGCGGTTGTTGCAGGAGGATCCGGAGGGGCATTACGCGGACCGCTCGGAGCTGTTAGTGGGCCAGGCCCTGAACCGGCAGGGGCATCCGCAGGCGGCCCGGGCGTTGTACGACGATTTTGTCCGGCGCTTCACGAACTCGACGTTGCTGCCGGAGGTGAAGCTGGCCATGGCGAAGACCTACGAGCAGGAATGGAACTGGCCGGCGGCGACGGCAGCCTATGGGGCCTGGATGGAGGCCTATCGGAGCTCGACCAACGTGGGCAGCAACCTCATGGCGCAGGCTGCCTTCGACCTCGCCCGGGTCAGCTACCAGTCGCGCCCGGACACCAACGCCCTCGCCCTGTTGACCAACTTCGTCGCCGCCTTCCCGGGCAGCACCAATGTCTCGCTGGCCCAGTACCTCGCCGGCGAGTACTACTTCGGCCAAGGCGAGTACGCCAAGGCCGAGCTGCACTTCCAGGATCCATCCTTGACGCAGACGACCAACCTGATCCAGACCGAGTTCGCCTACCGGGCGCGGCTCATGGCCGGCAAATCAGCCGTCGCCCGTCAGAGCTTCCGGGGCGCCCGGGATCATTTCGATTGGATCATCACCAACGGTCCGCTCTACGCAGCAAGCCTGCCGATTCCCGCGTCGATCGTCGCGGAAGCCTACCTCTACCGCGGGGACACGCTGACGCTCGAACCGATGGACGGCGAAACCAACCAGCTCGCGCGCTTCGGAGAGGCGATCAACGCGTTCTCGAAGATCACGGAGCAATTCCCGACGAACGAGTTCGCGCCCCTGGCCTGGGGCCGGATCGGGGAGTGCCACTTCCAACTGGCCGCGCAGGATCCGAAGCGCTACGCCAGCGCCGCCGACGCCTTCCGGCGGGTGGTGGATTCCGGGGCCGACGTCTCGGTGCGCAGCCAGGCGGAATGGAAATGGGGCGTTGTGTTCGAGCGCCAGGCGCAGTTGACGTCGCCTCCCGAGCGGGCTCAGCTCCAGGATCAGGCCCTGGATCGTTACCTTCGGGTCTTGTACGGCAAGAACCTGAGGCCGAATGAGTCCGCCGACCCGCAGTGGGTGAAGCGGGCGGGGGTCAGCGCGGCAAGCCTGGCGGAAGAACAGAAGAAATGGGATCTCGCCATCGGCCTGTACCAGCGGCTGATCGTCGAGCTCCCGCCTCTTCGGACCCGGTTCGAGAAGAAAATCGAGGAGCTCCGGGCGCAGCAGGCGAAAGCCCCGGGTGCCGGTTGAGCCGCGGCACCGGCCCGGGCCCGCCCCCCGCTGGATCGGATGAAAGCCAGCCGTGAACGAGGTCGCAGGATGTGCGCCTGGGGGGGCGCGATGCTCATGGCGGTCGCGGTGGCCGCGTGGGCCGTTCGCGCGCCCTTGCGCTGGCACCAGTGGCAGCCCCGATTGCACCAGGCGGAGGCGGAGTCCACGGCTGCCGCCGCCCGGGTGGCCGAGACGCTCCGCCAGGACTTGAAAGCTCATGCGGCAGGAGCCGATCGCTTCGCCGAACAGTTGCTCTCCTGGCGCGCCAAGTGGGCCCTGGCGAAATCCGAGCTCCCAGGGGGCGACCCCGCCGCGCTCGGGGACTTCGTGCGGCGCGTGTTCGACGAGAACGTGCTGTCGGGTGCGGATATCGACGCCGGTCTGCGGCGCGCAGCGATCGAGTTCGAGCGGGAGCAGCAAGGTGTCATGAACCGCCTGTTGCTCGACCTCCGCCTGGATCTTGATTGGCCCCAGACTGGTCTCGGGGAAGGTCCCCCGGCCTCGGCGGACAAGGCGGAGCGGGAGTCCGCATCGCCAGCCGCGTGGGAGTCCGGCGTCTACTCCGTCCTGCGCCAGGATGCCCTCGCCCAGACGGCGATCCTGGTGGGAGCGGAGCTGGCCAGCGTGGCGGCGGTCCAGTTGGCGGTGTCGGCCGGCGTGCTCGGCACCAGCGGCGCCCTTGCGCCGGAGACCCTGGGCCTCAGCCTCGTGGCCGGGATCGTGGCGGACCTGGGATTGAGCCGGCTCTACAAGGTCGTGGCCAAACCCGACGCGGTCATCGCAGCTCGCGCGCGCCGCCTGGTGACCGACTTGGCGGACCGGACGGTGGACGGGGCCGAAGGGATCCCCGGCGTTCGGGCACGGCTCGAAGCCCTGGCGGCCCTCGAGAACGCAAGGCGCCGCGCCGCCCTGCGACGGTACGTCCTGGGTTGGCGATGATGCGGGGGCACAGTATGCGGTGGATTCTCCTGTTGCTGTGGTGCGGCGGTCTCGAACGGACGTGCGAAGCAGGTGTCTGGGGACCGGCGGTCCGGGAGACCCTCGAGGTCCTCGAGCGCACGTTCGGCCGGGAACTGGCCGGCGAATCGACGGAGCAGCTGGGCCGGCGGATCGAGTCCCTGGCGCGCCGCCACGGCGAGGAGGCGCACGCCGCCCTGCGCCGCGTGGGCCCGCGAACGTTCCAAGCCGTCGAACAAGCGGGCGCCAACGCGCCGGATGCGCTCAGGCTGCTCGGCCGATTCGGCGAGGACGGCCTCTGGATCCTCCGTCGACCCGGCGGGCTGGGGTGGTTCCAGCAGTATGGCGACGACGCGGTTCGCGCCCTGCTCCGGCACCCGGACGTGGCGGAGCCGCTCCTGGCGCGGTACGGACAGCCGGCTGCCCGGGCGCTTGTCCGGCTGAGCGAGCGCAATGCGCGCCGACTGAAGATGCTGGCGGATGACGGACTGCTCGCGGCAGGGGGGCGCGCGGACGATTTGCTCGCCGTGGTCGGGCGGCATGGGGATCGGGCGATGGCTTTCGTCTGGCGGCACAAGGGGAGCCTCGCGGTCGCGTCGGTTCTCGCCGTGTTCCTGAATCATCCCGAGCCGTTCCTCGACGGCGTGCTGCGGCTGCCCGTGACTGCCGCGGCCGCATGGATCCGCTGGACGGCGCTGGCGGCCGCGGTTGTCCTGGTGACGGTGGCCGCACGCCGAGTGTGGCGGCGGTCCAACGCCGGTGCCCAGTCTGTAGTCGCGGGCGGTGACCGCGGCGGGTAAGCCGGCGGACCAACTGGCGGGACAGGCATCTCTTGCGCGCCGGTGCATGGGAGTTGGAAGTCCCCCAAATCCCGAATTGGCATCCGGTTGTCTCTCGGGGCATCCTTTCCTCACGTTACCCCATGAGAGCCTTTTGGTGGTGTCGCCCGATTCTGGTTTCGGTGGCTGCGGTCGTGGGCTTGTCCCCTTGCTGGACGCCGGCGCCCCATCCGCCCGACGCGGCGGACGAGACCTTCTCCGCCGGACGGGCCTTCGCGCACGTCGAGGCCACGGCCCGGAAACCTCATCCGTCGGGTTCAATCGAGAATCTCAGCGTGCGCGAGCATCTGGCCGCGCAGTTCCGTCAGTTGGGTCTGACCGTGACGGTGCAGGATGGAGTCGAGCGCGGTGTGCGCCTGGGGAATGTCTACGCCGAGTTGCCGGGGACGAACGGCATGGCGCCGCCGGTGCTGCTGGTGGCCCATTACGATTCGGTCCCGGCGGGACCGGGGGCGGCGGATGACATGGCCGGAGTGGCGGCGCTGCTCGAGACGGCGCGGGCGATGAAGGCCGGAGGGCGACTGCGGAACTCGCTGGCTTTCCTCGTGACGGATGGCGAGGAGCGGGGGCTCCTTGGGGCGAAGCTCTTCGTGCGCGAGCATCCGGAGCTGTGGCAGGACGTGCGTGTGGTGGTGAATCTCGAGGCGCGGGGCAACCGCGGGCCGGTTCTGATGTTCGAGACGGGCGCTGGCAACCGCGGGTTGGTCAAGGCCTTCGGGCGCGTGTGCGCGAATCCTCTGGGGACATCGGTCTCTCAGGATGTCTATCGGCGCCTGCCCAACGACACGGATTTCACCGTGTTCCTGCGTGCAGGCAAGCGCGGGTACAACCTCTCCTTCTACTGGGGGCTCGAGTACTATCACACGGCTCGAGACACGCCGGTGAATTTGAGTCAGCGCAGCCTGCAGCACGAAGGCGACACCGTCCTGGCGTTGGCGCAATACCTGGGGCGGGCGGATGCTGCGGTGTGGGAGGAACTTGGACGGGATGAGGATTCGGTCTATTTCACGATCTGGCGCGGATTGCTCCTGGAGTATCCAATCGGCTGGGTGCCGGCGGTGACAGGATTGGTTGGGGCGGCCTATTTGGGGCTGCTGGCAGCCGGAACGATCCGGCGACAAATGCGGATGGGATGGGTTCTGCGCGCTGCGCTGACGCCATTGGCGGCGATCGCCGGGGCGGGGGTCCTGGGATGGGGCGCCGTTGCCCTGGCTCGACAGGCGGTTCATCTGCGATCGCGGGGCCTGTTCCTGGTGGGAGTGCCGCATGCCGACGTGATCATGGTGGGTTTGATCCTGGTCGTGGCGTTGGGGACTGCGTGGTTGCAGGGGCGGTGCTGGGGTGGAATGCGATCCTCCGAGCGTCTGGCGGGTGCCTTGCTGGGGTGGTTAGCGTTGTCGGTCGTGGCGTGGCGGCATCTGCCCGGGGCAAGCTATCTGTTTCACGGGCCGGCGGTGGCAGGGGCGGCGGCGCTGGCATTGGCCTTGCCGATCGGAGATGGCGAGAGAGGAATCCGGGCGGGGTTGGTTTGCGGGCTCCTGGCAATTCCCGGGCCGTTGTTGTTTGCTCCGACCCTGGTGATGTTCTATCAGGGCATGACGCTGGGGTTGGCGCCGGGGCTGTTGGCGCTGACGGCGTTGGTCGTGGCTCTGGTCTGGTCGGGCCGCCCCCGACCCGCGTCCCCGCGTCGGGCAGTGCCCCAGATCCGCGCGTAAGCGTCCCTTGCGGCCCAACCTCCTGGGCTTGACCAGGCTCCTTGAGCCGCCCAGTCCGGGGTTTTCGCGGATTGGGAAGCCCGCCCCCCGGGGCGGGCCCATTCCCTCCATACCCTAAGTGTGGTGTCCCTCAAATGGGTGGACATTCGTTGCGCCCAAAACGGCCTGGGACGAGGACCTCGGCGAGCTCGGTCGAGCCG
>Ga0116142_10001824_pt1 | contig 24523 bp, 21 predicted proteins | sample AD_UKC033_MetaG_FD_89785 | JGI IMG/M metagenome (GOLD analysis project Ga0116142, IMG submission 89785) | Active sludge microbial communities of municipal wastewater-treating anaerobic digesters from USA - AD_UKC033_MetaG | ecosystem: Engineered > Bioreactor > Anaerobic > Digestate | place: USA... | reverse complement strand
CTTTTTTCGTCCTTTTAGAACCACAGTAATAGCAAATTTTTTATTCATAGCTTTCAAATGCTCAAAGGTATTGTTATTACTAATACTCAACTACTTGTCAGCCTGAAATTTGTCCATTAAGCCAAAATGTTCAAGTTTTCTTAATTCTGCTATTGAAATAGTATCATTTATGTCAATTTTCTCTATTACTAAAAAGAATCCTTGAGTGAATTCATTAACTGATTTTTCGACAGTTGTACAATCGCTAAAATCTTGAGATTCATAATAATTCAGTAATACTATTAAGCTGTTAATCTCATCTAAAATCATATAATTGTCATTGGATATAGTAGGTGATATCATAGAATCAACTGAAGAAATAATATTAATGTTCTCATTACTTTGATCTGAATTTCTCAAATTGTCTTTATGAATAGCACTAACGCCATTATATTCTACTATATTTATTGAGTCTTTATTATTAATTAAAGAGGAATCACAATTGATTGCATCATCAGTATTTGTAATAATTTTATTTTGATTTGGAAATGTAGTTTTGGTTGATTTACCTTTATCGCAACTAACAAACAGTAGAATATCCGCTAAAAAAAAGAAGAACAGAAAAGCATTTTTAACATGATTTTTCATTTTAATACGTTGTTTTCTTACCAATAACCAAAAATTAAACCATAAAAAAAGGCTGCCAAAAAAACAGACAGCCTTCATATTATTAAAAATTTTGAATATTATTCAACTTCTTCTGTTAAATTTTCTTCCATTTCAACATTTTCCCATTCTTCGTCCCAATCTTCATCCATATTAAAATCATCAGCATACATTTTCAAAATTTTGTCCATGTATTCTTCCATTTTTTTCTCCTGAGCTTCTTCAAAAGCTTTGAACTTATCAGGACATTCTTCTTCAAACTTTTCAGCTTGTTTGTCAAAACCATCCATAAATTTGCCAAATTCTTCAATTTCTTTTTTAGCTTTTTCGTCGCCTTCAGCAGCTTTATCAATAGTAGCATAGAAAACATCCATCATTTCATTTGCAGCTTCTAGGAATTTATCACAATCTTTAAATTCTTTGCCTTCGTATTTTTTCTTTAATTCTTCAAGATTTGTAGCTTTTTTATCACCACAAGAAAATACACTTAGCAAAATCAGACCTGAAACAACATACAATAATACTTTTTTCATAATTATTAAATTTAAGTTAAACTAAAATATTTATCGCTAAAATAAAACAAAAATATATAACTGACAAGTATTGTTAATAAATTATTCATATTCATAATAGAAATCGGGGATACTAAAAAGCTTCTCATCCATTTTATTAAGCTCTTCCATAATAACTTCAATAGCTTTATTTAATTGAGCATCATTGCCCATATATTCCTGATAAGGGTCGTTATTAACAATTATGTCAGGACTTACACCAATTCCCTCAATAATCCAACCTGTTTCATCAAAATGTGCAAATTCGGGTTTAAAAAGGCTTGCGCCATCGACAAAAGGAAGGCTACCTCTTATTCCGACTACACCACCCCATGATTTAACACCAATAATAGGACCTAATTTATGTCGTCTAAACTGATATGCGAATAGATCGCCGTCAGAAGCAGAATACTGATCAATTAACAATACTTTTGGGCCGTTCATTAAACCATCGGGTTGCATTTCTGGCTCAGGTACATCGCGTGACATAACTAACATAGAAAGTTCTCTTTGTAGTCTTTCTATTAGTATTGGACTAACATTTCCGCCACTATTACCTCGATTATCAATTATTAAGGCTCTCTTGGTTAACTGTGGGTAATAATATTTAACGAATTCATTTAGCCCAACAGTAGACATATCCGGTATATGAATATAGCCAACTTCGCCGCCTGTAGCAATATCAACCTTTTTTATATTTTCATAGACCCAGTTAAAATATATCAAATCAGATTCATCGGCAATCGGTTTAACCAGAAACTTTTCAGTTTTGTTATTACTGGGTTTGTATGCAACTTCTATTTCAACAATTTTGTCAACCTGATCAATTAATAATGAATAAATGTTTGTGGTTTTGCTAACATCATAGCCATTTATAGAAATTATATACTCTCCCGGAAATACCCTAACTCCCGAACCTGTTAAGGGTGATTTTAAATCATCTTTCCAGTTTTCGCCTCTGTATATCTTGGTGATTTGATAATAGCCAGTTCTTTTATCTCTTTCAAATTCTGCCCCAAGCATACCAATTCTTATCTTTTTAATTTCTTTTCTGTCGCCACCACCGACATAGGCATGCCCAGTGTTTAATTCTCCTATCATTTCACCAATTAAATAATTGAGATCATTTCGGTCTCTCACATAAGGAAGTAACTCAGCATACTTATCATATTGTTTTTTCCAATCAACTCTATGCATGGTAGGATCATAAAAATAATCTCTCATTTGCCTCCAACTCTCATTAAATATTTGTGCCCATTCAGTTTTAAGGTCAACATTTATCTGTAAATTGGATAATTCCAGAGGACTTCCTAATGTTATATAGCCATTATTTAAATCGGTAACATACCATAAATCGTCCTTTTTTAATAAAATTTTTCTTAAATCAGAACTTATTTCATATGTCGAATAACTTCCTATGTCTGTTGCTTTTAATGACCTGAAATCAAAAACACGCAATTTGCCGGCCTCAGAACCATGTTTTTCCATAAAATACAATTTGTCATTAACATAAGTAAGGTTGTAATATTTTCCGGCAGACATTGGTAAAACTTCAATCCGAGATTCTATTTTTTTAATATCAATTTTGAAACTATTTTTTCTTCTAGATGCTGTATCATTGCTATAAACTTCTGTATTTTTTAACGCAAAAGGAGATTTAGTATCTTTAGAAAGAGTTACAAAATATATTCTACTCATATCCTGATAAGCAACATTCCACTCTATATCTGAATAGATAGGATTAAAATCGCGGTTTGATACAAAAAATAAATACTTACCATCGTGACTAAATATTGGATTAAATGAATCATACCATTCTGACGTAATGCAATACTTTTTCTTCTGTTTTACATCATACAGATAAACTTTTGATACTCTGGATTTGTCTTTATCCGCATAAGCAATCCAAGTATTGTCAGGAGACCACTCGAAATAATTAATTTCCCAATAATCAGAAGTATGAACGTTAGTTATTTTCTTCGTATCAATATTGATGAAATTTAATTCTAGTTTTTTGTTATTCCACATAATATTTTTGCTGTCAGACGACCACTTCAGTTTATATAAATAGCCTGAATCAAATTCGGTGAGTTGTATTTCGGATTGTGGCTTGTCGGGGATTTGTATATAAATCTGATATTCACCTGACTTATCAGAAATATAGGCTATATATTTACCATCAGGTGACCATACAGGATTCCTATCATGTGCGCCAGAAGAATTAGTTAAATTTCTGTATATCCCCTGATTAACAGGGATTGAAAACACATCACCTCGTGCAGATAACGTAATCCTTGAGCCATCAGGTGCGATATTAACATTTCTTATATCTTTACTAACATCTTTAAATACTGTTCGACTGGCAGCAAAATCTTCTCTGATTCTAATTGTAAGTTTTATAGTTTTTGATTCTTTAAGGTCATAATAATACAGATATCCACCACTTTCAAATATTATTTTATCCTTGCCGAGAGTTGGAAACTTAATGTCGTATTTTACAAGATTTGTTAATCTTTTTGTTTCTTTTTTTTCTATATCATAGACAAATAAATTCATTACTTTATCGCGATCCGATAGAAAGTATATTTTATCCTTATACCACATTGGAAAAATATCTTGAGAAGGATGATTTGTTATATTTTCCACTTCATTAGTGTTAAAATCATAAATCCAAATATCATCTGCCATACCACCTTTATAATATTTCCAAGTTCTAAATTCTCTAAAAACCCTATTAAAAGCAATCTTTTTCCCATTTGGAGAATAGGAGCACCAACTACCGGAGGCAAAAGGCAATGGTTCACTCAAACCTCCGTCCACTGGAGCAAGAAATAAATGACCTTTAAAATCATTGAAAGACTTTCCTCTTGAACGATAAATAACATGTTTTCCATTTTTTGTCCAGCCCATTACAATATTGTTTGGGCCCATACGATCTGATACGTCATCACGAGGCAAGGTTGCAGTATATGTTATTCTTTTGGGATTTCCACCTGATAAAGGCATTGTATAAACTTCGGTATTTCCGTCATATTGAGCAGTAAAGGCTATCGTTTTACCATCAGGTGAGAAATGCGGAAACATTTCATATCCTTCATGAGATGTCATTCTTGTGGCAACACCTCCGTTTATTGAAACAATATACAAATCGCCGGCATAACAAAAGACTACAGTATCTTCATAAATAGTAGGAAAACGTAAAAGTCTCGTTTCTTCAATAGAAAAAACAAATATTGAAGAAATTATAAATAATATTAAAAAAAATAACTTACGCATCCAGACACATTTATATATCAACTTCAAGCTTATATCCCATACGTCCCACAAGCATCGCATTCTCGTATGAATAATCTAAACCTAAAACTTTTGGAAGATACAAAGAATTTACGACATTATACGACATTTGCTCAGTTTTTAGACGAAATACCTGTCCAACATACAACATGAACTTAAATATATACTTCTCGTTAAAATTCTTCGAAATTCCTGATTCACAAAAACCCGACTGTATATATACAGTTTTTACTCCATTTTTAAAAATTTCGCCACTAGCCGAAGCAAGAAATCCATGAAAAGCCCTATTTGACGAAATCCATTCGTCTGCATCGGTTAATTCTGAATCCTCTGAAGCAGTTCCAAGATTTAAAATAGTTTCATTTATTTGTGGTAATAGTTTATTAATAATTTCGGCTACAGCAAAGAAATTAACTTGCATACACTTGCATGGAAGGGCAGTGCCTGAAAGATTTATTAGATAATCAAATCTGATTTCAGATTCTATAATAGTTTTTATAAATTTCTCTATCGAATATTTATCTGTAAAATCGCACTGTAGAATATTTGCGGTCTTAAAAGAATAAAGTGAAGATGAATTTTTATTAGCGTGTAACCACAGATTTGCTCCCCGTTTTTGCATTTCAGTAGCAACTGCAGTTCCTAAATGGCCTGAAGCGCCAAGAATAAGTGCATTTTTTCCTGCTAATTCTCCACGATGAATATCAAATTTGCCAGATTTGTTTTTAATATTTTTATGAATATAAGAAAAGGCTCCAAAATTACCTCCTACACCTGCAGTAGCACTCAAAATCTTCAATCCATCTGTCAACTTCCCTTGTTCCGATAGAAGCAACAGGCTTAATGGGACTGTTGCACCGGAAACATTTCCAAATTTATTCTGACCTTCTAAGAATAGTTTTGATTTAGAAACCCCAAGGGTTTCAGCAGCAGGAAACAAAATTACATTTCCGGTCTGATGGGGGACTAAATAATCAATTTCATCAACAGTCCAACCACATACTTTAAGACATTTAGTAGCAGAGTCAATAATATTTATTGTCGCGCGATCTTTTATTAGACTGTCATCCATATAAAGATTTCTTTTATTATCCACGCCCACGTATTCCAGCATTCTTAAATCATGTAGATTTAAAACATTTATTATGCCGTATTTCTTATCGTCTACAACCCTTGATAGGACAACAGCTGCTGAAGCATCTCCGAATGTAACAAACGGCACAAACTTAATTCTCTGAGTCAGGAATGATGACATTGTTTCGGTGTGTGCAATAACAATATTCTTTGCTTCGGGATGCGAATTGAAATAGGCAATCGCAGTTTCAAGGTTCATATTAAAGCCTGCACAACCACTTGACAAAGTAAATGCCGGTCTTTGATCGGAAAAAGGCACGAAAAAAGATTTGACTGTTGCTGCAATTCCCGGAGCCTGTTCGTGTGGAGATACAGTACTTACAAACCATGCATCAATTTCTTTAGCTTGTAATTCGGAATCTTTTAAAGCGTTTGTAATAGCTTTAACACACAATTCGAGAGATGATTCGGCATAATATAGTTTCTTTGTTGTAGGAGGGAAGGGTGTAACATGATGTCGCTCAAAAAATCCCATTACTTGTCCTGCAAAATATTCAAACGGAGAAACTTCAGGATTTTCATTAATAAATTCCAAATAAGCTTTGTTGTTTTTTATCTTATTATTGCTAAAACCTCTTAAAAAACCCTTGTCAATTGCATCAGAAATATCAGTATTCGTTATTTTGTATTTTCCACATGAATAACCAAAACCTGAAAATATATAATTAGTGTTTTGCATAGCCTAAATTAAAAATTTAAATAACCATCTTTAATTACCTTTAAATTAGATTCATAACTAATTCGAACATTTGAAATTTTAAGCCTGTAAACAGACTTTAACATCCTTTTTGCAATGTCTTTTACTCGAATTAATTCTTGCTGTCTAATCATATTCATTGATGATAAAATTTGAAATTTCTCAAGCTTGCTCATCATACCTGAATCAATAATACCAGGAAGGTAGTAATTGCAACGTATACCACATTTAAACAAATCAGACGCAAGATTAACGGCATAAGCACGCAAAGCTCTTTTCGAAGCTACATAAGATGCAGATCCGGGAAATTGAGCATCTTCACCAACCGATCCCGTAATCAAAATACACTCGGAAATTATCTCCTTTAATTCATCGCATATTATTTTGATTGACAAATAATTAGATATTATTACTTCTTCCAATTCTTTAATAGTCAATTCGCTTGCTTTATTTAACGAACCTGTAATGGCATGAGTGTTTATCAGGTAGTTAACTGCTTTAAAAGATGATTTGATTTTACTTACAAAGTTTTTAATTTCATTGTCTTTTGAAAAATCTGCCTTAATTAAACTAACTTTTATTCCAAATTCAGTTTCCAAATCATTCTTTAACTTAGTTGCCAGGCAATCGTTTGAGTTATAATGTAAGATTAAATCAGCACCTTTGCTAGCTGCAATATGTGAAATTTCCCTTCCTAATCCACCTGTAGCCCCGGTAATTAGTATAAGTTTATTGTTTAATTCCTTTTTCGTAGTGAATATTGGTTTATCATCGGGGACAACGTAAGAAAATCCTCCAAATTCGCCACCTAAACCTGCCACAGAGGCAATAATTTTATTTCCCGGGGATAATCTGCCGCTTTCTTCAAGTATCGAAAAACAGGCCGGCACAGAAGATCCTGAGAGGTTCCCATAATTAATCTGTATTTCTTTAAAAACTTTGTTGGGTGAAATGTTTAAGTTTTTTGATACTGTATCTACAATGGCATTTCCTGTCTGATGTGGAATAAACCAATCAAGATCAGCAATTGACCAGTTGCATATTTTCAATAGGGCTGTTGCAATCGCTGTCATATTCGGGACAGCACGCATTTTAACCATTCGGGGATTCATATATAAATTCCCCTTTGAGTCTGCACCCAAAAAATCTAGCATTCTTGTGTCTTCTTTATTTATTATAGCAATAACTCCTTGCTTTTCAGAAGTTTTTATTTTGCTAAGAATTACTGCTGCAGATGCGTCTCCAAAAGTAGAAAAGGGCACAAAATCCTTTTGTTTTGGTAACAAAGCTGACATTACTTCTGAATGAGCGACAACAACATGTTTAGCATCTGAGTTGTCTTCCAGAAAAGAAACAGCACGCATTAAATTTATATTAAATCCAACGCATGCAGAAGTTAAAGAAAATACAGGTGACTGATTATCAATATCCGTAAAATAAGCTTTTGCAAATTCTCCGATTCCGGGAGCATATTGATGCGGAGTGGCCGTACCGATAAACCACGCGTTAATATCATTTCCTCCTAATCCACTGTTAGTCAAGGCAATATCGATTGCTTTTACGCACAAATCAAGTGAATTCTCTGCTTCTATAAAATTATGTTCGGCAGGAGGAAAGGGAACTACATTATATCTTTTTTTAAATCCCATTATATGACCAGTCATATAATTAAATGCAGTTTCATTTGGATGTTTAGTTTTAAATTCCTGAAATTCAAGCGATTCGACAATTCTGGATTCGTCAAATCCTTCAAGGTATCCTGATTTAATATATTTTTCAATATCAGAATTTAAAACCTCATAAGCCCCTGTAACAATTCCTATTCCTGTAAATATATAACTGTCAACCATAACTATTTTTTGTTTCTTGAGTCGAAAAATAATTTTATCTTTTCCCTGCCAGATCTTTGCAATACAGAACTAAATTCACGTGATTCCATTAAAAGTGAGTCTTCCAAATTGTTATACATTCCAAAAATTAGTACTTTTTTTATTGCAGCAAGTGATTCGCGACTTCTTAAAGCCAGCTCTTTAGCAAAATTTATGGTTTCAGTATATATTTCTTCTTGAGAGAAGACTTTTTGTATCAATCCTTTTGATTTTGCATCCTCAACAGAAATCTGACTTCCCGTAAACAGATAATAGGCTGCATCACCTGGCGTTAAATATCTTGTAAGAATACTTATACCGCCCGCTCCAGGAATTAAACCAAGCTCAGATTCCGGAAGTTTTAGAGTAGCATTGTTCGTCGAAATTCTTATGTCGCAATGAAGAGCTAACTCAAACCCTCCACCGAAAACCAATCCCTGAAGCATTGCAATAACTGGAATAGGTAGATTTTGTAAAGCTCCAAATGATTTCTGAACCCTCATGCACATCAATAATGATTGTTCATAATTTGCCGAGCCTATTTCTTTTAAGTCACCACCAGCTGAAAAACAATCATCTACACCTCTGATAATTAAAGCATTACATTCATTATCTTCAAGTATTGATTCAATAAATTCATCAAACTCATCAAAGAACAATTGGCTTAATGAGTTGAGTTTTTGAGGATAGTTAAGCTTTAATATCCTAATGCTATCTAACTGTTCAACAGAAATAGTTTTATAGTCCATCACATTTCTTATTTGGCTGTAAAAATACTAATAATACTGATATTTTACAGCGAAATCTAAATTTTTAAAACGCTAAAACATTCTAAAACCTTTATTTTCAACTTCAAACTAAATTGAAAAATAAAAAATAGATTGATTACTCAAATAATGGCTCTATTTCCATTGTTGCCGGCTGCCACCAGTACGGGCCATTAAAAACAAAATATATTCTACCATCTTCTGTTGCTGTAATTGAGAAAGTCTTTTCACGGCAATATATCGGCCCAACTAATAATCCTTCAGAATTTTTAAAATAGTTACTTGCTTTAACCTCAATTTGATCAGATAGGGCAACGCCTTCGTTTATTTGATTGCAATAAACATTGTAAATAGAATCTTTTTCACCTTCAATAAAAAATATTTTGGTGTCGCCGGCAGACATCGTAAATTCAGTTTTTTCGCTTATTAACATGCTTTTTGAATTATTAAAAACAAGATGATCGACATTAAAGTCAAATTTTCCTGTACGATCCGAGTCATAAGCTTCGATTTTTATAAAAATTGTTTCGTCTGTTGATGGTATTATAGTTTGATCTGAACCTGTCATTTGAATTAGTCTGTAATTTGCAAAATAAGCATCTGTTTTGTTTTGATGATATGCTGATACTTTAATAGTAGCATATTCAGGATCAGGTTCGTCACTCTCTTCTTCCATTGTTAATATCGCATCGTACCAAGAAATATTATATATTTCATTTGCTGAAGCCTCAAATTCATACCAGATTGTCTCTCCAGCCACCAAATTATCGGTTTTATCGAGAAGCACTTCTTTGTCATACCCAAAAGAATAAAGCTCGTAAAAGCTTTTTGAATTATTATTATCATTTTCCTGTGATTCCTTTTCGCAACCAAAAAACATAATTGCAGATAATACTAAAATGGCAAATGTTAAAGTCTTCATATAAGAATTATTAGTTATTAATGAACAAATATAATTTACTTATTATAAGTTCAAAAAATGAAACGATTTTTTTTTAATAAAATTGTTTACAACTATTCAAATTTTTTAAAACCTTCGCTTGTGAGTTAAGTTGGATTTAATTTAATTTGTAAAAGAAAAAACAGTAGGAATATGAAGACTTTGATAAAGAATATTAAGGAATTAGTTCAGGTTGACGATAATAGCAGACTGCTGGTAAAAGGTAAGGAGATGGCAAAATTAGGCACTATTAAAGATGCTTATCTTGTTATTAATGATGAAATAATAAAGGATTACGGAAAAATGTCTGATTTATCTGAAAAACTATTATTAAAGTCTTCTAAAAACAAAATTATTGATGCCACCGGCAGAATGGTGTTTCCTTCTTTTTGTGATTCACACACGCATTTGGTTTATGCAGGGAGTCGTGAGATTGAATATAGCAATAAGATTAGGGGGTTGAGTTACGAAGAAATTGCAAAAAGGGGAGGAGGAATACTAAATTCGGCTAAATTGTTACATCAAACCAGCGAAGACGAATTATACATGCAAGCTTTGGCAAGAGCAAATGAAATAATTTCTCAAGGGACCGGAGCTGTTGAAATTAAAAGTGGCTATGGTTTGAATACTGAAGATGAAATAAAGATATTAAGAGTTATTAAAAGGCTTAAGGAAACAACACCTTTATTGATTAAATCAACATTTTTGGGGGCACATGCAGTTCCCCAGGAGTACAAATCAGAACCTGACGAATATGTTGATTTAGTAATAAATGAAATGATCCCTCAGGTTGCTGCAGAAGATTTAGCTGATTACATTGATGTCTTCTGTGATAAAGGGTTCTTTACTGTGGAACAAACTGACAGAATTCTACTGGCAGGAATGAAATATGGAATGAAAGCAAAAATCCATGCAAACGAACTGGCAAAATCAGGAGGAATTCAAGTCGGAGTGAAGTATAACGCACTTTCTGTTGATCATATAGAATATACTGAAGAAGATGAGATTGAAGCATTATTAAAAAGTGACACAATGCCAACAATATTACCGGGAGCAGCTTTTTTTCTGAATATGCCATTCGCTCCAGCCCGAAAAATGATGGAAGCAGGACTTCCGGTTGCAATAGCTTCGGATTATAATCCGGGTTCTTCTCCAACCGGTAATATGAAACTTATGATGTCATTTGCTTGTGTAAACTATAAAATATTACCGGAAGAAGCAATTCATGCTTCGACAATAAACTCTGCTTATGCTATGGGTGTTAGCGATTTGGTTGGCAGCATTTCCAAAGGCAAAATTGCAAATCTATTTATAACTAAAGAAATTCCGAGTTTTAGTTTTTTGCCTTATGCATACGGTTCGAATCTTATAGAAACGGTAATATTAAATGGTAAAGAAATAGTAATTTGACCGAAAAATATTGTAAGTTGACGGAATTATATTTGTAAATTTGAAATAAATTAGTTTTTTTTGAAGAAGATTAAGGATGGTGCTGTAACAAATAGTATAATTGAAACGTTATTTGAGAGTTATAAACGAATTGTTTGAAATAAAACAAAACATGTTTTTATATTGTTATTAACATCTATAGTATTAGGGCTATGAAGAAAATAGTTTTTATGATTTTTTGCGGATTAATTTTTTTAATAGCATCCTCGTGTGCTCATAAAATAAATACTACAGAGCAACTGATGGAAGCTATATCTGAAAAGTATTACGGAAAATGGTTTAAACAAATAAAATTCAGCCAAACAACAAATTTCTATAAGAATAATAATTCTATAGTTAAAACAGAAAGATGGATTGAAGAATATAAGTTTCCTTCGCAATTAATAATAAAAGTCAACCACGAGAACAGCTCTGATGGTCATTTATATAGAAATGATTCCGTTTATATCTTTGAAAACAATGAAATTAAATATCAAAATAAAGCAACTCATGATTTGGTCATTTTAAGCATGGATATATACAATATGAAAAAAGATGAAATCATGCAGCGATTAGGCGAACTTGATTACGATTTAAGCAAATTTCATGAAGATACATATAATAATCGAAAAATTTATATAATTGGAGCTGATAAAGGCGATTACAAATCAAATCAGCTGTGGTTTGACGCTGAAAATCTTTGTTTTATTAAACTTACCAAAAATACTGAAGCAGGATTACAGGAAATTTATTTGAATGATTATATAAGTGTTGACGGGCAAGGATGGATTGAACAAGAAGTAGTTTTTGTAATAAACGGTGAAACTTATATTATTGAGAAATATTACAATATTGAAATACCTCAAGAATCAATGAATGAGATTAATGTAAGCGACTTTCGAAATTTTAATATCAGGTTTAATAATACTTTACAATATTTAATCAATTTTGAATATTTTAATAATCGAAGAGGATTATTGATTTTGGTTTCTGATAATCTGTCTCAATTGTTTTAAATCGTTTAATATCAACAATTTTAGCGATTAATAATCTTAATTTAAACATTTAATCATATGTCGTATAATTTATATTATGTTAAATAGAGTATATAAAGATTATTAGATGTAAATAAAACTCCTTTTAAAACTTAGATTATCTCTCCTGTTAGATTAATGAATTTAATCTTAGGAACAATTAGGTCTTGCTTTTTAATAATTGCTTTACCGCCTATCGATTGTGTTCGTCCTGGAGAAACTCCGCCTGTATTAAAATTTATATTTAGATTGTTCACATTTACAATGTGAATATCTTTATAAAAATATTTTAATATTACGTCATACGTATATCCTTTCGATGCCATAACCTGAGCGCTTTCAATTGAAATACCTGCTCCATGTCCGGAGCCTTTTCCAACAACAGTTATTACACCACTTTTATCAAGAGTCATATCAAAAAAAGCTGATTGCCAACCTAAATCACTCATTACAGCATCAAGCTTAACAGAATCAGTACTGATTTTGAATGCAGACAATCTTGTTGGTTGTTTAACGATAAGATCTTTAACCAACTTGCTTCCTGCAGTTTTCATTCCCTTTTTGACAAGAAATTCCTGCCATTCAATACCCGGCACAAGTAATTTCCATGAATAACTATTACCATAAACAGCAAATGTATCTTTAACTATTTTAAGGTAATTACATTTTTTACCTGTAACGTTATAACCATCAGAAGTAACTCCTCCGCTATTGACATGGTACAATGGCTCGAAAATATTCATATATCTGTCAACCATAACCATATTGGTAGTTTTCTTTGCAGCCTGTATAATGACTCTACTTCCGGCTTTTGCCTTATACAATTGGCAATGAGAACCGTCACAAAAATCAAATCCCTCATTTTTGTGTTTATTAAGCTTATAGACAGTTAATGTTCTGTATAAAACCGACATCGCTTTGTAGTATTCCTCAGAAAAGAGAGTTCCTCCTTTACCTTCAACAACACCGGCAATATATGAATCGAGAGGGACAAAATCAATGATATCAATAAAATAATCATTCCTTTTTATCAATAACCATCCATCGTAGTTTCTTGCAGCTTCAACAGATCCTGTGTAATTAATGAAAAAGGCGGCATCTCCTACTCCAACAAGTTTTAATGAATTTGATGTTGCAAAAGCCTTGGAACGATGACGATAAACAAGATATTCAGATTCCCTGATAATATTAATATTCGCTCCAATTTCAATTGTATCAACCAGTGCATCATTTTCATAAACAAGATAAAAGCCTTTTTGCACAGTTAAAGTAATTCCCTGAGGTTTTCGATCATAAAATAAAGCTACGGAAACTTCTTGAGCAAGAAGCAATCCAGCAAAACTTACAAAAGTTAATAATATTAAAAACCTCTTAGTCATTTAAAACATTATATTTAATACTTTCGGCTATTTTTAAATATATATTCTCTTGATCTAACTTATTATACAAATATAAATAATTATCTTTAATAATACTAAATTTTTCTCCTTCAGGAAGGATTTTTTTTAATTCAGCATATAAATTCTCCGGATTTAGATCATTTTGAATCAATTCGCAGACTGCTGGTTTGTCAAGAATTAAATTTACCAGTGAGATATATTTAACATTTGCTACCATTCTTGCAATTGCAACAGAAACCTTGCCTCCTTTATAACAAACCACTTGTGGAAGCCCAAACAAAGCAGCTTCGAGAGTTGCTGTGCCCGAAGTAATCAATCCGGCTACCGAATGTGATAAGATTTCGTATGTCTGTCCAAAAATCAATTTAATTTCATTATTTGTCAAAAACTGTTCGTAGAAATTTCTATCTATTGCCGGTGCTCCGGTAATAATAAAATTGTAATCAGGGAATTTTTTTGAAACCTCCGCCATTATGGGCAGCATATGTTTAATCTCCTGTTTTCTGCTACCGGCCATTAAAGTAATAATTGGTCTTGAATCCAAATTGTGCTCATTGCGAAAATCTTTGTCTGATTTTTTAGCATAGTTTTTTACAATATCTACCAATGGATGACCAAAATAATCAACATCTACTCCGTATTTCGCATAAAATTCCTTTTCAAATGGAAGAATTACAAACATTTTATCGGTATAGTCTCTAACTTTATACACTCTGGAAGATTTCCATGCCCAGACATTTGGAGAAATGAAATATATTGATTTATATGCTTTTTGTTTTACCCATTTTGCCATTCTCAAATTGAATCCAGGATAATCAACAAAAATAACTGCATCAGGATTATAGTCAGAAATTTGTTGTTTGCACAATTTGAAATTTTTTCTGATAGTAGAAAGATTTTGGATAACTTCTACAAAGCCCATAAAGGCTAACTCCCGGATATGTTTCTTAACTTTAACACCTTGTTTGATTAACAAATCTCCTCCCCACCCCTCAAATTCTGCAGATTCATCTACAGATTTAATTTTTTCGACAAGATGAGAGCCGTGTAAATCGCCCGATGCTTCTCCTGCAATAATGAAATACTTCATTACATAAATTTAAGAACCAAAACGAATAAAGTATATATCAAAACTGAAAGTATCAGACCTTTAATAGAATACCAATAATCAAGTTTTTTAAATACAAAAAACATAATTAAATTTGGTAAAACACAAATACTAAATACCGGCGTAAACGCTTCGGTAGCATATAGTGTATCAAGAAACTCAACGAAACCCAATTCAGGATTTTTTGACAAAAGAAATAAAAAGTAAATTAAGAAACTTATTAATGGTAGTATGATTCCAATTGCTAAACCAATAACAGGTTTATTGTATTTCTTTATCATATTAGGTTTTGCTTCCATTACTTATAACGTTTTTTAAGTTCATTTATAGTTTTATATTCAGTAAAGTCAATTTTAACAGGAACAATCGAAGCATAATTATGGTTTAAAGCCCATTCGTCAGACTCTTCATTATTCGGTTCGAAATTATTAAAATCGCCTGTGAGCCAATAGTAATCACCACCATAAGGATCTATTCTTTTATCAAATTCTTCTTTCCATACGCCGGTAGTTTGTTTGCAAATTTTGAATCCCTTGAAATCAGCTTCGAAAACAATCGGAAAATTAACATTTAAAGCTACTTGTTCGGGCAGTCCATTTTTTAAGACATCTTCAACCACTTTTCTTCCATATTTAATGGCAATAGAAAAATCAGCAGTTTTTTTGTGATCAAGTACAGAAAATCCAATTGAAGGAATTCCATATAAACTTGATTCGATCGCAGCTCCCATTGTTCCGGAATAAATTACACTTATAGCAGAATTTGAACCGTGATTGATACCCGAAACCATCAAATCTGGTTTACGTGAAAGCAATTGATTTAAAGCCAGTTTTACACAATCAACAGGCGTTCCTTTAACCGATACTATTTCCACACCATCACTAGAATGTACTTTTTTTGTCCTCAATGGCTCTAAAAGACTTATTGAATGACTCATTCCGGACTGACCTTGTTCAGGTGCAACAACATAAATATCTCCGAAAGGTTTTACCATTTCAATCAAACTTTTCAATCCACTTGCATCAATACCATCATCGTTTGATATCAAAATTAACTTTTTTCCTTTCACTACTTATCTTTTTTATTTGTCACAAAAATAACATTAGAAACTATGTCTTTAGTACTTATAGTCAGATATTTTTCAACAATTAAGTGAATATATCTCAAAAAACTATTAAAGATTTATTAGCATACCGTCTTCCGCGGCAATAACATCCTGAAATATTTCTTCTGCTTCTTGAATAAAAATATCAGAAAAGTGATATCGTGATGAAAAATGCCCGATTAACAATTTTTTAGCTTCTGTAATATTTGCAATCTCAGCGGCTTGTTTTGCCGTTGAATGATGTGTTTCTTTTGCAAGTTCTACCATATCTTCGGTAAAAGTGGCTTCGTGATACAACAAATTTACATTTTTAAAATATTTATCTAGTTGTTTCAAAGGCAAGGTATCTGTACAAAACGCATAAGAACGGATATCTCCCGGTTTTGTTGTTAATTCCGAGTTTTTAATAATATCTCCAAAATCATCGATTAAGTCCTCTCCTGCTTTAATTTTTAAAATTTCGGTTATGCTTAATTCGTAGCGTTCAATAATATCCTTTCTTATATTCAAAGGTTTCATTTTTTCAATAAACAAAAAGCCATAGGTTGGTTTTGTATGTTTTAAAGGAAAGCTATATACTTCAAGATATTTATTTTCAAATATCAAGTTCTTGCCATTGCCTTTTAAAGGGAAGAAATTGACAGTATATTTTAAATGATCTTTATTAAGAGATAATACTGTTTCGTAAATAATTTTTAATTCTTCGGGTGCATAAATATTTAAATCCTGCTTACGACCCAGCAAATTAAAACTCGATAAAAGACCGAATATTCCATAAAAGTGGTCGCCATGCAGATGAGAAATAAATATATTTTTAAGTTTCCCGAAAGGAATACTGAATTTACGCATCTGCATTTGTGTTCCCTCAGCACAGTCAATTAAATAAGGCGTTTCGTTGTACATAACGACCTGTGCTGTCGGCATTCGAGTTGATGTTGGTAATGCAGAGCTGCTGCCGAGTATTCTGATTTGAAATTGCATTTAACGTTTTTTGAACGCAATATTAAGAAATTTAGACTATTATTCTCAAACTTTCGCTTACAACTTATTCAAATAGAATGAAAATAGTATTATTTCTTCAAACTTTTAAAGAATTCCAGCAGTTCCAGTTTTCTTTCACGACTCAAATCATGCCATCTTATCCACTGTATAGCTCCTTCCAGAGCATAGAGTTGGTTTATGCAGACATTTTCGTCAATAGTCGCAAGTTTAATAAAAGCATTTTCGCTGCCGAAAGTAAATAATTGTTGAGGAGTTTCAATGCCTGCAAATATAAGCTTTTCTGCGAGTGTCTTACCAATGTTTTGAAGATCGTTCAATTTATTGACTTCATTATTCATAAAATTAAAGCAGCGACTTTATAAATTTTCTTAATTATTGGTTTTTAATATTGTAACCCTTGTTTTAATTGATTCTAAATGTTGTTCTTCTGTTGTATTCGGATCTTTCAAATCAAAATAAATCTTACAAGGCAGTTTGTCACACAATCCACAGTCTTTAAGTTTATTTGAATTTACAGAACAGTCATAAATAGGACAAACAGAAACATTACCGCTAAATGCTGTCCAAAATGGTTTTCCTTTTACGGCATGACACCCATCACATTCTTTAGAAAAGAATTTACAGGTATCACACATTAATCCACATGCTGAAATATTCATAAAAATAAAGTTTAGTCTTTAATACATCTTACCGACAAACCGAATTCTTTTCTGCTGTACCCAATTACGGCATTTCTATTTCCTTTATCAATATCTAAGCTCCATGCACCGTATTCTCCATTTTCTGTAGTAGTCCAGAATGAACAAAATTTTGTTTCGTCAGCAAATGCTCCAGTTCCTCTTCTCCATCCCGAATACAAAGCTTTAAACCCGGAATCTCCATCTTCAACTAATTCTACAAATGCTTCATTTTCATTTCCCAAATATTCAAGTAATTTCTTTATTTCTTTATCTGTTGGCACATGCCAGCCTTTTGGAGCCAAACCTCTTTCATCGCTGACCGCGTACCAATTGTATAATCTTCCATATTTTTCGGCATTACTAGATTTATTATTATAAAAACACCATGCAGCCTTTTTATTGGCTTTTGCTTCCTGCCATTCAGCCTCCGTTTTTGCTTCAGGAATTAAGTCTCCATTTGCAAATGTATCTGTATCAAGATTCAATAACATCCACTCCTGTTGTCCTATTTCGACACTCTCAAACTTTTGTTCCTGATTTTCAGTATTATCATCCTCTTTATTCTTATCTCCAGAATTACATGCTGATATAAGCGTTACCAAACCGATAACAAAAACTGATAATATAACTTTTGATTTTTTCATAATTGATTGTTTTAGAATGTTTAATCAATAATATTATTTCTGCTAAAATATTAAAATAAAGTTTAATTACAAAATTGAATTTGTATAAATATAACTTGAACTAAAAATATAAACCTACATTATATTATTATATTAATAGTATTAAATTTGTAGCATATCAAATGATTATAAATTTATGAAACATTTTTTCAGTATAGGATTCAGTATTTTGTTTTTCGGATTATTCAATTTTGCAATCCATTCGTTATCGGCACAAGTAAACTATAATGATTATTTTACAGACAACAGTCTGAGATTGGATTACTATCATACCGGCACTGATGACAGCGAACAGGTCTTATTTAAAGAAATACGCAAAGAAGCATTTTGGGGAGGCAGTAAAAATAATTTGATAGATAAATTTGGATACGGAAGCTATCTGGTTAAAGTTTTTGATAAAACTTCGGGCAAGCTTATTTTTAGTTATGCTTATTGTTCATTGTTTGAAGAATGGCAATTTACCGAAGAAGCGAAGTCAACTAACAAAGGATTTCCTGAATCTATTATTATTCCCTTCCCGAAAAATGAAATTATAATCGAATTATATAAAAGACAATTTGAGGATAACAGTTTTAGTAAAATATTCGATTATGTAGTGCATCCTGACGATGTTTTTATAAATTCGGAACAAACAGTAAAAGCTGAAATAAAAAAAATACATTATTCGGCAGAATCTGACAAAGCCCTTGATTTGGTTTTTATTGGAGATGGTTATACTAAAACAGAGATAAATGAATTTTATTCAGAGGTAAATGCAACAGTTGAATATCTTTTCTCCATCCAACCTTTCAAAGATATGCAAGACAAAATAAATATCTGGGCTGTAGCTGCGATATCTGACGAAACGGGTACTGATATCCCTCAAGATAATATTTGGAAATCAACGGCTCTGAATACTAACTTTAATACTTTTGGCTCTGAAAGGTATCTGACATCATCTGACTATCATGCAATACGTAATTATGCCGGGCTTGCCCCCTGTGATCAGATTTGCATACTAGTAAATACAAATATATATGGTGGTGGTGGAATTTACAATTTCTGGAATATAAGCAGTTCGAAGAATGAATATTCACATGAAGTTTTTGCACACGAATTGGGACATTCATTAGGAGCTTTGGGTGATGAATATTATGACTCCGAAGTTTCAACAGAAGATATTTATAACAAAAACACAGAACCATATCAGGCTAACCTAACAACTTTGGTTGATTTTGACAGTAAATGGAAAGATATGGTTTCGCCCGACACAAAAATACCTACTGAACTTAACTCAAAAAACATTAATATCATAGGTGTATACGAAGGTGGAGGTTATCAGGCTAAAGGGATTTACAGGCCATTTATAAATTGTAAAATGAAAGCATTAGGTTATGATTTTTGTCCTGTTTGTCAAAGAACGCTAACAAATGTAATTAAATATTACAGTGAATAATATTTGATATAGATTACGTTTACAGATTAAGTAAATATCTGTAAAAATATTTTTAGTTATTATTTGCTACAACCATGAATGAAAAAAGCAAATACAAATGGATAAGGATAATTCTGATTTTATTTTTAGGATTTTCTTACTGGATAGTTTTAAAAGAGATAAAACCTTTGAACTGCATTACCAATGCTGATTATTTGGCTTTTCAGGAAATTAGAGACAGTGTTGAGAAGTATTCAGTAAAACCACCAAAACCAATAGATTCTCTGACAATCGAAGAGTTATGGTTGTATTATGTGATAAATCCATGTTATTTACCTTTAATAGCAGATTCTTCTTTGTGGGAACCCGGGACTAAAATTGGTTTTACGTATTTTGATTTATTTAACGATTCACTCCCCCATGGACATTCTTATGAAAATCGCTATTTGGTTGGCGATTTTAATGTAATAGACAACAATGGTAATAACAGACAAGTGGTTGAGGTATATCCAAAACTGCAATATTTAAAAGAATTTGAAGAATTCCCGCAAGACATTATATTAAAAATTGATACTACTCAGTATGGCACTGCTGAATATGATTCGCTTATTTTAGAAATTAAGTTACGATTGCCCGAGTCGTCAATAGTACTGTTAAATTTCATGAAAAAAGTATGGGATTACAAAATGTTACCCATCAAACGAGAATATTCTATCAGTTGGAATACTTTATTTGCAACCGGACAGTCAATTGTAATGTGCGAAGCGTGTAAGGACACTTTGATTATGATTGGGAGATTTGCAACGTCGGCAAAGCGTTTGGATATAGGTATTCGTACAGATTCTGATGGTAATAAAACTGAATACTATATTGAACATTTGCCAATTGGAGCAAAAAGAAGATACTATGCCGGATTAAATATTATTACATCAAAAAGCTGGGAATGGAAAAGAGTTTATGATTCATTGGACCTCAAAAGAGATATTGAGGTTGGAGGTGGGTACCGACATGTAGTAATGTATAGAAATAAGGTCGAATTGCCAAATTTTCTTCTCTTAACACCCTCTGCAGATTATCCTCATGCTATGACCAATAACGGTATTCACGAAGTAGCCTTACAGGATGTTGCAAGAGGAATGCTGGGAACTGCAAATAGTTTGGGATGCCTAAGAGTCTCTGATTTTGCAGCAAAATTTTTAAGATGGTGGGTACCACAAAATTGTAAGTTTTTTATTGCTTACAATGACACTTGTTATCATAGAAGAATTGAGTATGATGGAAGCATTGAAGATTTTCTGCCTTTCAAGACCGAAGATGAAGGCAACCGGTTTAGAAAATGGATAAACACATATAAACCACTATACGCTGAAATACTACAAATCAGCGAAACAGGAAACTATAAAAACGGGTATATTATTGACGGCTATTTTTACTTCAAAGATGAGTACGAAGAGTATTTGCAGAATTCAAAAAATTTGGTTGAAAAATAAATTACAATAATAAATTAATATCAAACTAATATAATTTAAGGCCTTATTGTTTTTAAAAATATATTTTAACTTTGCCGTGATTTTTAAGAATATTTTCATGGTTTTTAGCAGTAGCATTTTTTTATTTTACTTTTTGCCGATTTTTCTGCTGCTATATTATGTAGTAAATACCAAATATAAAAATCTTACAGCTCTTGTTTTCAGCGTATTCTTTTATGCCTGGGGAGCTCCGGAACTTGTTTATCTCGTGCTTGGTTCTTTACTTGCCGATTTTTTTATAGTAAAAGCCCTTAGTAAATCTGATAAGAATAAAAAACTCCTTTTAATCCTTTCTGTAATTCTTAATATAGGAATGCTTGTTTACTTTAAATATGCGAATTTCTTTGTTGGGAATCTGAATGCAATTATCACATCTTTTGGTGGTTCTCCTGCAAAATGGACAGAGATAGCATTGCCTATAGGAATTTCGTTTTTTACATTTCAAAAACTTAGTTACACTGTTGATGTATATCGTGGACAGAGCAAAGCATTAAAGAATTTTACCGATTATGCAATGTATATCTTGCTATTTCCTCAATTAATTGCCGGACCAATAGTAAGATATAACGAAATTGAAAAACAAATAACCGATCGTTCTGAAAACGAAACATGGGATAACAGATTTGCAGGTTTTTTCAGATTTATTATCGGATTGTCAAAAAAACTATTGATTGCAAATGTTCTTGGGGCAAAAGTTGATGAAATATTTACTCTTGAAACAGCAGATATTAGCACATCACAAGCCTGGATTGGTATAATAGCCTACTCATTTCAGATATATTATGATTTTTCAGGGTATTCTGATATGGCTATTGGTATTGGTAAAATGATTGGGTTTAAATTCCCCGAGAACTTTAACAATCCATATATATCAAATAATATAACTGAATTCTGGAAACGCTGGCACATGACATTAAGCCGCTGGATGCGTGATTATTTATATATTCCGCTTGGTGGAAACCGTGTAAATAACAAAGCAAGGTTGTTTTTCAATTTAAGTATTGTTTTTATAATTTCGGGATTTTGGCACGGAGCAGCCTGGAATTTTGTTGTTTGGGGTGCTTTTCATGGTTTTTTTCTTATTCTCGACAGACTCTTCCTTATAAAGTTTACTGAAAAAATCGGCAAGTATCCTTCAATTGTTCTTACATATTTTATAACATTAATTGGTTGGGTAATTTTTAGGGCAGAAACACTCCCCTATGCTTTTGATTATATACATAAAATGTTTTCATTTACAGGATCTGAAAGCTTTGTTTACTTTGATTATAAGTTTTGGACGTTCTTGATTATAGGTTTTATGTTTGCATTTGTTACGATGTTTAAATCGGGATTAAAATTAGAAAAACTTGTTTTTTACTCTGATATTACCAAATCGGGAGTTATTCCTGTTATGTTGATTTCAGTAATATTATTATTCTTCTGTGCATGTACAATATCTTTAGGTGGATTTAATCCTTTTATTTATTTCAGATTCTAATGGAAAAATTGAAAAAGTATTTTTATATTGTATTGGTACTACTACTATTTTTACCGATAGCACAGAGGTTTTTCAAATTCCATATATCAGAACCATTAAACGGATTAGCAGCATTTTCTGATTATCCTACATTTCATCTTAAAGACTGGCATAAAGGAAAATACCAAAAGACAGTAGAAATTTTTGTTAATGATAATTTTGGCTTCAGAAACACATTACTGAGATGGGCAAATTCATTTGACTATTGGGTGTTTAGATACTCTAACACCAAAGATTTGGTAATTGGTAAAGATGGACATTTATTTTTTGATTACAACATTGACAATTATTTGGGAATTACTCAACAAAACAGAAAACATATTGACAGCTTATTTGTCGAAACTGACCAACTTAATAAAAAACTAAAAGAAAGAGGTATTGAGCTTATATTCGTAATTGCACCATCAAATGCTTATTATTACAGCGATAAGTTCCCGCCTCAATATGACAGATATCCTAAAAAGGAAAATGATTATGATTATTACCTAAAAAAATTAAATCAATACAAAATTTCTTATGTTGATTTTAATAAATGGTTTTTAGAAATTAAAGACACAGTAAGCATTGACCTTTTCCCAAAAAATGGAACACATTACACATATTTTTCTGCAGTATGGTTAGCTGACTCATTAGTTGGATATCTTGAAAACAAAAAAAATATTGATATGCCTGAAATTATATATGAAAGCACAAGGATTGATACAATGACAAAAACAGAGCATGATCTTGAAAACATACTTAACTTATCGCATAAACTCGATAATGAAAAACTATATTATTACAAGCTTAAGTTTAATACTGAAAACAAAACAACACCTAAAGTTCTAACTGTCGGTGATTCATTTTACTGGCCGGTATTAAACCAGATGATACCAAAGAATTGTTTTGGAAATGTAGCTTACTGGTTTTATAATGATGCTGTTTTTCCTGAAAGTTTTACAAAGAAAAAAACTACTGATCAGGTTGACCTCGACAGTTTATTCAACGGTCTTGATTTTATAATAATATTTTCGTCTGCAACATTGATGAACAACTACGATTATAATGGTTTTATTGGCGATATGCAGGATTATCTAAACGGCAACTACACAATCCGTAAAGAAGATGAAGAGTTACAATATTGGATAAATGCTATTCATAATAATCCAGATTGGTACAATAAAATAAAACAAAAAGCTGAAAATATGAATATCCCTGTGGATGAACAAATTAAAAATGAAGCTTTGTGGATGATACAACAGGAAAAGAAAAAGAAGCAGAACTAATAATTACAAACAGCCAATTAAGAATTATTATATAATGTACCTGCAGTATTTGTAATTAAGGATAAACCTCAAAAAATTCCGATTGTTTAACACTTTCCGAGATCATTTCCTTTTTAAGTTTTTTAACAAGAAATAATATAAGGACTAAAGTAACAATTGCTGCACAAACATCTGCTACAGGGAATGAGAACCATATTCCGTCCTTTCCCCAAAACAGCGGAAAGATAAAAACACAAGGAATCAAAAACAACAGTTGTCTTGAAACTGCCAGGAAGAATGACGCTTTGGCTTTTCCCAATACCTGAAATAAACCAGAACCAATAATATGAAGACCAATGACAGGAAAAGCAAGTATAAAAATTTTCAAAGCTTTCGAGCCGATGTCAATTAACTGCTTATCTGTTGTAAAGAAACTAATGAATGTTTCAGAAAAAACAGAAAACAACAATAAAGCAAAAAT
>Ga0116142_10001814_pt1 | contig 24607 bp, 13 predicted proteins | sample AD_UKC033_MetaG_FD_89785 | JGI IMG/M metagenome (GOLD analysis project Ga0116142, IMG submission 89785) | Active sludge microbial communities of municipal wastewater-treating anaerobic digesters from USA - AD_UKC033_MetaG | ecosystem: Engineered > Bioreactor > Anaerobic > Digestate | place: USA... | reverse complement strand
GATTGCCCTTCCCCGCCAACCCACCTCTCCCGCTTCCCCAATCGGCGATCCGCCCCGAATCTGTGCGGAACTTCCCCTCGCCGATTCAGGACGGAGCGCAGATTGCCGTCCCCGCCAACCCACCTCTCCCGCTTCCCCAATCGGCGATCCGCCCCGAATCTGCGCGGAACTTCCCCTCGCCGATTCAGGACGGAGCGCAGATTGCCCTTCCCCGCCAACCCACCTCTCCCGCTTCCCCAATCGGCGATCCTCCCCGAATCTGTGCGGAACGAACGGGTCAACTCCGTCTTGCCAACGACTCGCTTTCGTGCGAAACCCCGGCGCATGAGTCCGCTCTGGGTACGAAGCGCCGTGGTCTGGTTTCTACTGGTCTTCCTCGGTACAGCGCCATTTCTGACCACGGGAGCCGAGCCTGCTCTCGACGACGGTTGGCGCACGCCGCCGCCAAGTGCGCGCCTCAGGGCCTACTGGTGGTGGCTCAACGGCAACGTCACCCGGAACGCCATCACCCGCGATCTCGAGGAAATGAAGGACCGCGGCTTCGGCGGCGCTTTGCTATGCGACGCCGGCGGCGCGGAACAGGATGGCAACGACCGGGTACCCCACGGTCCCGACTTCCTCAGTATCGACTGGCGCGGCTTGTACATCCACACCCTGCTCGAAGCCAAGCGGTTGGGACTCGAGCTCAGCCTTAACATCCAAAGCGGCTGGAACCTGGGCGGCCCCATGGTCACCGCCGAAGACGCCGCCAAGAAACTGGTCTGGACCGAGACCGAAACCGCCGGCCCCGCTCGGTTTAATGGCACACTGCCCAAACCCCGATTCCGCGACGACTTCTACCGGGACCTCTTCGTCGTGGCCTTCCGTGTCAGCTCGAACTCGGTCGCCCGTCGCGTTCCCCTTCTGAACTGGGAACAGAAGGGCATGCACAAGGCCCTCCACTTCTCCGCGCCCGACACCGCGCCACTGTTCCAGGAGCACCCTCCGACGCCCGGCGAAGAAGACACCCGCGCCGCCGATGTGGTGGATTTGAGCGATCGGTTGAGTCCGGAGGGAACCCTACGCTGGGACGTGCCGGCCGGCCGATGGATCGTCCTCCGCTTCGGCTGCACGGTCGGCGATCACGCCCGGGTCTCGACCTCGAGCGAAGGATGGACCGGCTTCGCCCTCGACGTGCTCGATGCCAACGCCTTGAACCGCTACTGGGATCGCGTGGTCGGCCCCCTCATCGCCCATGCGGCCGAAGTCGCGCCCGGTACCCTGAAATACCTGCACACGGACAGTTGGGAGGTCGAGGCCATCAACTGGACCCCCACCCTGCGCGAGGAGTTTCGGAAGCGGCGCGGCTACGATTTCCTCCCTTACCTCCCCGCCCTCGTCGGCCGCGTTGTCGACTCCCGCCCGGTCAGCAATCGATTCCTGAACGATTACCGCAAGACCCTTGGCGACCTCGCCATCGATCACCACTACCGGGTCTTCCGCGACCGCGCCCATCAGCGTGGCCTCGAGATTCATCCCGAATCCGGAGGACCGCACGCGGTGCCCATCGATGCCCAGCGCTGCCTCGGCATGAACGACGTCCCCATGTCCGAATTCTGGGCCTGGTCGTGGCGACACCGGATCGGCGAGAGCAACCGGTTCTTCGTCAAACAACCAGCCTCCGCCGCCCACGTCTACGGACACCGCCTCGTCGCCGCCGAGGGCTTCACCACCATCGGCCCCCATTGGCAGGAAACCCTCTGGGACAACCTCAAACCCACCTTCGATCGCGCCATCTGCGAGGGATTCAACCTCCTCTTCTGGCATGCCATGGTCTGTTCCCCGGAGGAACACGGCATCCCCGGCATCCAGTACTTCGCAGGCACCCACTTCAATCCCAACACCACTTGGTGGTCGCGCTCGGAACCGTTCCTCGCCTACATCAATCGCTGCCAGTTCCTCGCCCAACAGGGCCGGTTCGTCGCTGATGCCGCCTACTACTACGGCGATCATGTCCCCAACTTCGCCCAGCTCAAAGCCAGCGACCCCGCCGCCGTCCTGCCCGGCTACGACTACGACGTCGTGACCGAGGACGCCATCCTCACCCGCTTCAACGTCCAAAACGGGCGCCTTGCCTTGCCCGACGGCCTCGCCTACCGGGTCCTGGTCCTGCCCGATCGGCCCGGACTTTCCCTCCCTGTCCTCCGCAAACTCGCCGAGTTCGTCGAGGCCGGCGCCACCGTCATCGGCCCCAAACCCGCCCACCCCACCAGCCTCGAAGGTTATCCCGCCGCCGACGCCGAATTCGCCGCACTCGCCAATCGCGTCTGGGGCCCCACCACCCCCGCTCCACACGAGTCCGGACAACACACGCTCGGCAAAGGCCGCGTCTTCTGGGGTCGCACCGCACGCCAAGTCCTCATCGAGGACGGTGTCCCCCCGGATTTCGAGGTCGCCTTGGCCGCGTTCGATCCCACGCCCGACGGATCCGGCCTGCACACAGGCGGCCCCGTGGCCTCCGCGGGAGACGCGCCGGTGTTCGATTACCTCCACCGCCATACCGATGCCGCCGACCTTTACTTCGTCGCCAACCGATCCAACGCCTGGGCCCAGATCCGCTGCACTCTCCGCGTCGCCGGCAAACAGCCCGAGGTCTGGGACCCCGTCAGCGCCGCCGTCCGGCCCGCCTCATCGTGGTCCCAACTCGAAGGCCGCACCACCCTGCCCCTCGAATTGCCCCCGTTCGGCGCCGTCTGGATCGTCCTTCGGCAGCCGGGAACTCCACCCCAGACCCATCCCCCCTCAAACCTCTTCCCAGACCCTCCCGTCCCCATCCACGAATTGACCGGAGCTTGGACCGTCCGCTTCGACCCCCGCTGGGGCGGCCCCGCCACCACCGAGTTCCCCACCCTCGCCAGTTGGACCGAAAACACCGAGGACGGCATCCGCTACTACTCCGGCACCGCGACCTACCTCAAAACCTTCGACCTGCCCCAGGCACTCCCGCCCCAGGCAAAGGTCTACCTCGATCTCGGTGCCGTGCGCCAACTCGCCGAGGTCCGTCTCAACGATCAACCGCTCGGCATCGTGTGGGCCGTCCCTTTCCGCGTCGATGTCAGCCAGGCCCTCCGGCCCGCCGGGAACCGACTCGAAATCGATGTCGTCAACTTCTGGCCCAACCGCATCATCGGCGACCAGCGCCTCCCGGAAAACCAGCGGTTCACCCGAACCAACATTCGCAAGCTCACCCGCGAATCGCCGCTCATGGAGTCCGGCCTGCTCGGCCCCGTGCGGTTGTTGACCACCAAAGAACCCCCCGCCGCCCGGTAATCATGAGTCTTCACTGTGCAGTCCGCAAACAGGGTGCCAGGCTCACAGTCGGCCCCCTCGACGGTGCTCGGGGAGCGAGACACAGGGAGAGAGGCGTCCCCACCCCATCCCATATCAGTTGACCTTCAAACCCAGCAATTAGAAGACTGCCCCCCATGATCGAGCCCGCGCCTAGACTCCTCGCCGCCTCCCTCGCCGTACTCCTGGCATCCGCCGCCGCCACCGCCACCGCGGATTCCCACGCGCTCGATTGGCCCGCCGTCACACGCGAGTGCCGGCCCGCCGCCTACTGGTGGTGGATGGCAAGCGCTGTCGACCCGGCCAATCTCACCCGCGAACTCACCCGCTATCGCGAAGCCGGCATGGGCGGCGTCCACGTCATCCCCATCTACGGCGCCAAGGGTTGGGAAGACCGCACCCGGGTCTACTGGTCCGCTGAATGGCACGACGCCCTGCGGCACACCCTGCGCGAGGCAACACGCCTGGACTTGTTCGTCGATCTCACCACAGGCTCCGGCTGGTGCTTCGGCGGCCCCACCGTCAGCGACCTCGACGCCAATGCGCTCGTCGTCGTCCGCACTTTCGAGGCCGCCCCGGGACAACCCATCACCCAGACCTTCGATCGCACCGCCACCCAGGCTCTCGTCGCCTTCGCCCCCGATGGCACCTCCACGCTCCTCACCGACCGGTTGCGCCCCGACGGTTCCCTGGATTGGTTCCCTCCGGCCCAGCCATGCCGCCTTTATGCCCTCACGCAGCGACCCTCCGGCCAGCGCGTCAAAAGAGCCGCTCCCGGCGGCGAAGGCCATATGCTCAACCTCCTCTACCCGGCCGCCATGCCCCGGTACCTCGAGCGCTTCACCGACGCCCTCGCCAACCTCCCCCCCCCGCGCCCGCGGGCCATGTACCATGACTCCTACGAGTACCGAAGCGATTGGGCCCCCGATCTCCTCGCCCAGTTCGAGAGGCGCCGCGGATATCGGCTCGAGTCTGAACTGCCGGCCCTCTTCGATACCAATGCCACCGAACGATCCGCCCGCGTCAAAACCGACTACCGCGAGACCGTCTCCGATCTTCTCATCGAGGAATCCCTCCCCACCTGGACCCGCTGGTCCCATCAGCTCGGCATGCTCACCCGCAACCAGGCCCACGGTTCCCCCGCCAACCTCCTCGACCTCTACGCCACCGCCGATATCCCCGAAACCGAGATGTTCCGCAATGACCGCGAACCGCTCGTCTCGATGCTCGCCGCCTCCGCCGCCCATGTCACCGGCCGGCCGCGCGTCGCCGCGGAAACCGGCACCTGGCTCCGCGAACATTTTCAGGAAACCCTCGGCGATCTCAAACGCCTGGCCGACGATCTCTTCCTCTCGGGCGTGAACCACGTCATCTATCACGGCACGTGTTACTCCCCCGATGACGCCCCCTGGCCCGGCTGGCTCTTCTATGCCTCGACCCAGATGAACCCCCGCAACCCCGTCTGGCACGACGCCCCAGCCCTCAATGCCTATATCACCCGCTGCCAGTCCGTCCTCCAATCAGACCAACCCGACCAGGACATCCTCCTCTACTGGCCCATCCACGATCTCTGGCATAACCCCGCCGGCCGACTCCAGAGCCTCACCGTCCACCACCGCGATTGGCTCCTCGATCAGCCCATCGGGCCCCTCGCCCGAAACCTCGCCAGCCTCGGATTCACCTTCGATTTCATCTCGGATCGCCAGCTCGCCAATACCAGGGTCGAACACGGCCGACTCGTCACCCCCGGCAGCGCCTACCACGCCATCCTCGTCCCCCCCTGCAAACACCTGCCCCTCGCCACGCTCCGTTCCCTGCTCGGCCTCGCCCGAGCCGGCGCCACCGTCATCTTCGCCAATGCACTCCCCGATGATGTCCCCGGCTGGCACGATTGGGAGCGCCGACGCGACACTCTCCGGGCCGAATTGGCTGCACTCCCCCTGGCCCGCATGTCTCAGACTCTTTCGGTCAACGCACCGCCGGTGCCTCTCATCACTCAAGGCATGCGGGCCAGAAAGGCAAAACCGCGCCCAAGTGAAGGTGGGAGGAAAGACCGCGAAGTCTCTGGACAAGAGTGCGCGTCCGGGGGCCGCTTCATCCCCTGCTCCTGCAATCTGGGCGCGGTTTTGCCAGCTAGCCCGGATACGGCGCGTCGCGAAGTTCGTGAAATATCCGGGCTTGGACGCACCACCACACTCGAGTCCCGCCTCGTCGAACTCGATCGCGGCCGGGTTCTCGTCGGCGACCCCGTCGCCGCCCTCACCGCCGCCGGAGTCCAGCGCGAACCGATGAGCGCCCACCCGGGCCTCTCCTTCATCCGCCGACGCACCGACAACGGCCGCCACTACTTCCTCGTCAACCGCGGCGACCAGACCTTCGACGGCTGGCTACCCCTCGCCCACACCACCGCTTCAGTCGTCGCGCTCGATCCTTGGACAGGCCAGACCGGCGTCGCCACCCTCAAGTCCCAACCCACTGAACCCGCCGCCGTCCGGCTTCGACTCCAACCCGCAGAGTCCGTCATCCTGCGCACCTTCGCCCGACACAAGGTGTCCGGCCGACCCTGGCCCATCCCCCCTGCCGCCGCCGGCGCGTCGGCCCCTTGCCCGGGTCCATGGACCGTCACCTTCCTCGAAGGCGGCCCCCAACTCCCCGCCAACCGCCGCATCGCTCAGCTGACTTCCTGGAGCCACTGGGACGACCCCGATACTGCCGCTTTCGCCGGCACCGCACGTTATGCCTGCGATATCCACCTGCCGGAGACTCACGCCGCCCCCTGGATCCTCGACCTCGGACGCGTCGCCCAAAGCGCCCGCGTCCGCGTCGACAGCCGCGAGATCGCTACCCTCATCCTCCCACCCTTCCACTGTCCCCTGCCCCCGCTGCAACCAGGCATCCACCGCCTCGAAATCGACGTCACCAGCACCGCCGCCAACCGCATCCGCGATCTCGACCAACGCCAAGTCCCCTGGCGCCGGTTCCACGACATCAACTTCGTCAACTCCGACTACAAGCCCTTCGACGCCTCTTCCTGGCCGCTGGCCGAGTGCGGCCTGCTCGGTCCAGTCACCCTCTCGCGCTGAGAACGCCCGCGGCTACAGACGGCCCCCCCCACCCCGCCTCTCTCGCTTCCCCCAATCTGTGATCCGCCCCGAATCTGCGCGGAACTTCCCCTCGCCGATTCAGGACGCAGCGCAGATTGCCGCCCCCCCCACCCCACCTCTCCCGCCCGCGTCGAGGGCGGGCCACCCCGGAGCCGACACCCCACGCGCCTTCAAGGCGAAAACCCACCAGGAGCCGATGGCGAACGTTCGCGCCGCACGCGTTCGGCGAGGATCCGGGGCGGTCATCCCGTCTTGCGCGAGCCGCGTGGTCCTCGCGTCTTGCCGGTAAAGCCGGCCCGCGACGGTGTGTGCGCCTGGCGGGCCGGCGGAATGCCGGGGGCCTCGGCGGCCCCATACTGCCGCTTCAGCTCCCTGATTTGATCCCGCAAGAGCGCCGCCTTCTCGAACTCGAGATTATTCGCCGCCTCGACCATCTCCGCCTCTAGCTCGCGGATCGTCTCCAAAACGTCAAAATCGGCCGCCCCCTCCCGCAGAATCGCTCCCGCCTGCGCCGCGGTGTCATGCTGGGTCGACAAACTGGCCTCGACCGCCCGCTGAACACTCCGGGGGGTGATATGATGCTCGCGGTTGTAGGCCAATTGCTTCTGGCGACGATACTCCGAGGCCGCGAGAAACCGCCGGATGCTGTCCGTCATCACGTCCGCGTACAAGATCACCGCGCCGTTGAGATGCCGAGCCGCGCGACCCGCAGTCTGAATCAGGCTGGTCGTCGACCGCAGGTAGCCTTCCTTGTCCGCATCCAAAATCGCCACCAGCGACACCTCAGGCAGATCGAGCCCCTCCCGCAGCAGGTTGATCCCCACCAGCACGTCGAACTCCCCCTTCCGCAAGGCCCTCAACACCTCGACCCGCTCGATCGCGTCGATCTCGCTGTGGAGATACCGGACGTTGACCCCGATCTCCCGCAGATAGTCCGTCAGCTCCTCCGCCGTCCGCTTCGTCAGCGTGGTCACCAGCACACGCTCCTTTCGCTCGACCCGCCGACGCGATTCCTCGATCAAATCGTCAATCTGACCCCGAAGCGGTTTCACCGTCACCGGCGGATCCACCAGGCCCGTCGGCCGCACAATCAACTCCGCCACGTGCCCGGCCGACCACTCGAGCTCGGTCGCCGCCGGCGTCGCGCTCGCGTAGATCGTCTGGCCCTGCAACGCCTGAAACTCCGCAAAACTCAACGGACGATTGTCCAGGGCGCTCGGCAATCGAAACCCGTAGTCCACCAGCACCTGCTTCCGCGACCGGTCGCCCGCGTGCATCCCCCCCAACTGCGGGATCGTGGCGTGCGACTCGTCGATCAACAGCAGATGATCCCGGGGCATGAAATCCAGCAGCGTCTGCGGCCGCGACCCCGGAGGCCGGCCCGCCAGATGCCTCGAGTAGTTCTCGATGCCCGAACAAAACCCCATCTCCTCCATCATCTCGAGATCATACTCGGTCCGCATCTTGATCCGCTGCGCCTCGATCAGCTTGCCCCGCCCCTCGAACCACCCAATCCGCTCCCCCAGTTCCTCCCGAATCGCAAGCAGCGCGCGCTTGATCTTCTCGAGCGGCGTCACGAATTGCGCCGCCGGAAACAAGGTCACCCCCGGCATCTCCTCGATCGATTTCCCCGTCAGCGGATCAAACCGCGTCAGCCGCTCGATCGCCTCCCCGAAGAACTCGATTCGCAGCGCATCCTCCCGGTGTGCCGGACACAGCTCGACGGTGTCGCCGCGCACCCGGAACTCGCCCCGCTCGAACGCCACGTCGTTGCGCCGATACTGCAGACCCACCAACCGATCCAGAACCCGGTCCCGGCCGATCTCGAGCCCCAAACGCAGGGGCAGCACCATCTCCTCGTAGTCTTCCCGGCTCCCGATCCCGTAGATGCACGACACGCTCGCCACCACAATCACGTCCTGCCGCGACAAAAGGGCGCTCAAAGTCGAAAGCCGCAGGCGCTCGATCTCCTCGTTCCGGCTCGAGTCCTTCTCGATGTACGTGTCCGTGCGCGGCAGATAGGCCTCGGGCTGATAATAGTCGAAGTAGCTCACGAAATACTCGACTGCGTTCCGCGGAAAAAAACCCTTGAACTCCGCGTAGAGCTGCGCCGCCAGCGTCTTGTTGTGCGAAATCACCAGCGTCGGCCGGCTCACATTCCGGATCACGTGCGCCAGGGTGTACGTCTTCCCCGAACCCGTCACCCCCAGCAGCGTCTGATGACGGACACCCGCCTCGATCGCCGCCGTAAGCTCCGCGATCGCGCGCGGTTGATCCCCCGCCGGCTCGAATGGCGCCACTAGCTCGAACATCGCTCGCCCCATCTTCTCATAAACTCCATCCCCCGAGAACAGCGAAATCCGGAAGCGGTGAATCGATGTGGGGGCGTCTTCCAGTTGATTCAAGACCGACGTCTCCCGGTCCTCGGATCAGTGAGCCGTCCGAATCGGCGGAGGTACCCAACCTCGGCCAGGAGCCACCCGCGTTGCCTGGGTCGGTGCCCGGATCCGAGGCCGAACTTCAGGCTTGCACGGTTGCGGCTGATGGTGAAGCAATAGCGGGAGACCGCCGTCTCGATGGTGCGGCGGCGGAATGTCCAATGGTTACGCTATGGGAAAACCCCTGGGTCGAGCGTTGATGCCCCTGTGCGGATGGCTTGTTGCACTCGCCTTCCTCACGTCGTGCCAGCGCACACAAGAGTCTCCAACCGCGGCGTATGCCCGCACCGGCAGCACCGCCGCCCTCGCCAGGGCCAAACCCGTCCCAGCCAAGCCGTCCAAAGTGCCCCCAGTCCGCTACAGCCCAACCCACGACGACGAGATCAAGGAGGTCTTTGAACTGGCCCGCCAGGACCGATGGGAGGAAGCCGAAACCCGCGCCAACGCCCTCCGGGCCCGCGATCCCCAGGACCCGGTCGTCCAACGCATGTTCGATTGGGTCAAACAACAGCGCGAACGCCAGCGAAACCGCGCGCTCGAGGACGATATCCGCTCCATCGAATCGTCGGACTCCGTCTTCAACCCCACGATCAAAAGCCTCGCCACCGAGCAGAAGGACCGCGGTCTCCCGCCGCGCAAGGACGTGCGCGACGCCGTCCAGCAAATCGAGTCGACCCCCTACATCCCCGAGACCTTCGGAAAGACCAATTACCTCCGCGGGCTCATGTTCGATTTCGAGTCCCGCCAGGGGCGCATGGCCAAGATCCTCGAGCGCGAGGTCTCCGTCCAACTGGATGACGCCCCCCTCGAGGCAATCATCTTCAACCTCGGCCAGGCCGAGGGGATCAACTTCGTCGCCGACAAGTCCCTCCCCGCCTTCAAGTCCAAGCTCAGCGTCAATATGAACAAGGTCCGGTTGAGCGAGTTCCTCCGCTACATCACCCGGAACCTCGAGCTTCAGTTCCAGATCGGCGAAGACCTCATTTGGATCGTCGACGGCAAAGACCCCAAGAAGGTGCTTGAAGAAACCCGCTTCTATCGCCTGCAAAAAGGCTTCGTCCTCCCCGCCGAGTTCGGCCCGCCCGAGGTCGTCCGCACTTCGACCACTCAGGGCAACGTCACCACCGTCCAGGAAGCCCAGAAGCTGAACAAGTTCGTCAACGACCTCGCCCCCATTCAGCCCTCGCTCGAACGCGCCATCACCAACTTCTTCACGGGCAAATACCAGATCGACTACGAGCGCAACATCATCGTCGCCCGCGGCACCCCGGAACAACTCGAACTCCTCGAACAAATCATCGAGGAATTCGACCAACCCATCCAGCAGGTGCTCATCGAGGCCAAATTCATCACCGTCAGCCAGGCAGCCTTCCTCCGCCTCGGCATGGTCTGGGGTCGCGACCGGAATGTCTCGGCGATTGACACCCCCTCCGATCAGACCGGCATGGCCATCCTCGGTGTCGCCCCGGGCTTTTCCTACGGCTGGACCAATGTCTTCGGCGTCAGTGACCTCAGCGCGGTCTTGACCGCCCTGCAACAGGGCGGTGAAAGCCAGGTGCTCAGTGCCCCGCGCGTCGCCCTCATCAACAACCGCCCCGCAACGATCGCCGACGGCAAAGTCCAGTACTACTACGAGGAGTACCAGGTCAAAAGCACCATCCTCGAGCGTCGCTCCTCCTCCCAACTCGTGCCGGCAGGCAAACCCACCAAGATCACCTCCGGCGCCTCCCTCGACGTCCTCGCCAGCATCGGCGGCGACGGCAATACCATCCTCCTGGCGCTCAACCCAAGAGTCAACTCGGACGTCGAACTCGTCCCCTTCATGACCATCACCGACACCGATGATTCCGGCGCCGTCGTCAGCCAGCAGGATGTCCGACTGCCCGAGTACCGCACCCAGGACCTCACCACCCGCGTCTCCGTGCGCTCCGGCCAAACGGTCGTCATGGGCGGCGTCCTCGAACGGACCCAAACCACCTTCGTCGAGTCCGTGCCCGTTCTCGGCAACCTGCCCGTCATCGGCGCCCTCTTCCGGCGCCGTACCGAACTCGATCGCCCCCGCTACCTCCTCGTCTTTGTCACCGCCACCCTGCTTTCCGAAACGGGCGAGTACCTCGTTTACGACGAGGCCACAGGTCGCAACACCCTCCGCAACCGCGATGCGATCGATAGCTCCACCCCGTCCAGGAACCCCTAATGGCTCCGGTCCCGGCTCCCATCCTCCACCGCCTCCTGCCAGCCGCCGGACATCGCCTGGTCGTCCTCGATCCTGGTACGCGTTGCCTCAAAGTCCTCGCCGTCGAGCAGACCTTCGGCCGCCTCCGGATCCTCGACCGCCGCACCGTCGAATGGCCCGATACCGCCGAGTTCAATGACTCGCCCGAGTCCCGCGAACCCATCCTCGAAGCCCTCGGCCCCTACGCCGACTCGCTCCTGGCCATCGTCCTCCCCCAACACCGGGTCATCTCCAGCACGCTCGATATCCCCGCCGACGCCGCCGCCGAGCCCGCCCGCTTCCTCGAAGCCGAAGCTCGCAAGCTCAGCGGCTTCGGGGATGAAAGCCTCTTCCACGCCACCGCCCAGCTCCGCCCCTTCGGACGTTACCGACATCCCTGCCTCCTCACCCTCTGCAAACGGGACGAAATCCAGGAGAGCATCCGCCGCCATGTCCCCCCCCAGGATGAATCCGACTCCTCGACCCCCGATCAGGTCGTCACGGAAATCCTGCCCACCGGCGAAGCCCTCTTCGCCGCCATGCTCGCCACCCCCAACCCGCCCCTCAACGCTGTCCTCGTCGACCTCGGCGCCGAAAACACCGTCGTCGGCCTCCTCGTCGGCGGACAGGGCGTCCACGCCACCAGCTTCGAGGGAGGCAGCGCCTCCTTCGCCCGCGCCATCGCTGAAGCGTCCGCCTGCACTGTCGAAGAGGCCGAAGCCCGCCTCCTCGAGCGCGTCCCGGCTGATTCCGAGGCCGCCGGCCAAGCCTACGCCCATGCCGTCGAACGCTGGTACACCGACCTCCGACGCGCCATCAGCGAGTGGCTCGATGACTTTCCCGAGCTCGGCCTCACCCTCGCCGATCTCCCAGTCTACCTCTGCGGCGGCGGCGCCACCCAGCCGGGGCTCGCCCCCGCCCTCAGCCGATTCGGCAGCCTCCAGTTCCGCCCCTGGCCCCAGCCCCCCGACATCGACCCGGACCTGCCCATGACCCCCTACTGGGTCGCCTACGGCGCAGCCCAGCGCGCCCTCGGCAAGGCGCCCCCAGGCATTTCCCTCCTCCCACCCCACCTCCAACGGACACGCCGGCGTCGCCGCGAATGGGAGTTCCTCCAGGCAGTCAATCTCACCCTGGTCATCCTCGCCGCGCTGCTCCTGATGGGCGCCATGGCACGCCAACACACCCTCGTCCAGCGCAAGGGCTCTCTGACCCTCGATACCCGAGCCACCATCGCCACCGCCAGCGAGATCGCGCGCACCGCACAACGAGTCCGCACGATTCAGGAGTACCTCCGCCCAATCCTCGCCCGGCAACGCCATACCCTCGAGAGTCTCGAGGTCCTCACCGCCCTCCGCCAGGTCCGTACCAATGACGATTTCTGGCTCGTCTCGCTCGCCGATGCGGCCAGTTACCAGGCCGGCACCACCGTCCCCCCGCCACCCACCAACACGCCGCCTATAGCAGCCTCCCCCCCAGCCTCCGTACCCCAGCCCGCCCGACGCGAGTTCATCGCCGAGATCTGCATCCCCAAGGACGGCGACGCCGCCCGCCGCGTCCTCAGCCAGTTCGTCACCGACCTCAAAAGCCAACCCCACTTCGCACGCGTCGACGAATTGCCCCCGGAACGCCGGCGCAACGTCATCGACCCCCGCGTCGCCATCAGCAACCACGTCTACTTCGTCGCCATCGAACTGGCGCCACGGCCAGATCTCCACCTGCCCAATCTTCTGCCACCGCCGGGCAACGGCCGCTGGGACTCCCGCCGCACGGGAGCCGTCTACAGCCCACGGCCCGATCGGCCTGCCGCAACGCCCACCGCCGCCCCCTAGCGAGGCGCCGCCTCAGACCCATGAAACATGCAGTCCAAAGGAAACGTGGGGGGCAGCGGGGCTCCCTGGCTCCGCGCCTCGCTACCATAGAGTCCTCGGAGGCGCGGGGGGGCGGGTTGGGGACGGCAGCGGCCACACTTGACCCGTTGACCCCACATTCCACAAGTCGAAGACTCTAGCGCCATGGCCGCTTTCCTCAAACCCACACGCCTGCCAACGCTCCTCGCAGCGCTCGCCATGCTGCTGGCCGCCGCCTACGCCCTCGTCTTCCGGCCCCTCCGACAATACGCCGCGGAGCTCGATAAACCCCTCGTCTACGCCTGGAATAGCCTCGCCCTCACCAACAAGACCGCCGACGCCTGCGAAGGACTCGACGCCACCAACGCAGCCGCCCGCCTCCAGACCATCCGCACCGCCCTCACCAACCTCGAATCCGCCCAGCGCCTCCTCGAAGCCCGGCTCGCCCTGGCCCCCGAGGTCCTGACACGCCTTAACGAGCCCTTCCAACTCATCGATTTCCAAAACGAACGCCAACTCCAGGCCAACCTCCTCGCCCGGACCGCCAAAGAAGCCAAAATCGCCCTCGAACCCGCCGCCACCAACGGACTCCCGCAGTATACCGCCGACCTCGAAGACCCCCGCCTGCTCTGGGCCCGCCTCCACGTCGCCCAACAACTCCTGCTCACCGCCATCCACGCCCGCGTCGCCGGCCTCCGCAGCCTTACCCAGCTCCCCCCCAGACCCGCACCCGCCGACGCCCCGGCACGATCCTTCGCGGAACTGCCCATGCAGCTCGAAGTCTTCGGTCCCACCGACGCCCTCTCCCGACTCCTCAACAGCCTGCCGCTGCGCGGACCCGAACTCGATGTCACCGGGCTCGCCGCCGCTCTCACCAACAAACCAGTCCTCTTCGTCGACCGCTTGCTCCTCCGTAAACACTCGCCGGAACGACCCGAGGACGCGCTGCTGGAAATCGTTGTCGTCGGGTCCGCCCCCCTGCCGCCGGCCCTGACCGGTGTCGCCACCACCCCATGAACCGGTTGCTCGAACGCACCTTCTGGTTCTCCCTGCTCCTCGCGGTCGGGCTCGGAGTCCTGCTGGTCGCCCTCCTCGCCGGCCTCGGCGGCAGCATGCCCGCTCTCAGCACCCCTGTCGTCGCTCCGAATCCTCTCACTCTCCCCGCCGCCACCGGCCAGGTCGAACGCCTCTTCTCGACATCCTCACTCCCCAGGCTCGTCATGCCCACCAATGCCGTCAATCCGTTCTTCACCCTCCATTTCCAGCCGCCCCCGCCGCCCCCCACGAAGAAAATCGACCTCCTCTACATCGGCTCCTTCGAAACCTCAAGAGGCACCCGATGCGGTTACGTCCGCCTCGGCGAAAACCTCCTCATCCTCACCAACGGCGCCAAAGTCGTCGCCGACCACTGCGTCCAGGCCATCGCCGTCCGCTCCCTCACCTTGACCAACAGCGCCGGCCAGACCAATGTCCTCATATTCAATGCCAAGAAGACGCTCGAAGTCCCCGCCAACTGATGGAATCTGAATCCGCCAAGAGAGAAGTCGGGGATCTCCTCCTCGAACAGGGCAAGCTGACCGCCGCACAGCTCGAAACCGTCCGCCGCCGACAGCAGCGCTGGCATGTTCCCCAACACGCCGCCATCCTCACCCTCAATTACGCTTCCGAAGAGGATACCTACCGAGCCCTCGCCGCCCTCCACCAGATCGAATTCGTCGATCTCGCCACCCACGCGCTCCCGGCCGACTTCAAGGACATGGTCCCCGTCGCCGTCATGCTCCATCACCGCGTCCTCCCCATCGGCATCGACGGAGAAACCCTCGTCCTCGCCTTCGCAGATCCGCCCCGTCAGGCCGAAGTCAGCAACCTCCGACTCCTGCTCAACCGCAAGCTCCGCGCGGCCCTCACCACCCCCAGCGGCCTCCGCGCCGTCATCAAACGCCACTTCGGCCTCGGCGCCGAAACCATCCAGCGCCTCCGCGAAGACCGCGGCCTCCATGAGACCGCCGAGGAAATCGTCTTCGACGTCGCCACCGGCGATTCGGAGGCCGCCGTCGACGCCAGCATCGCCCGCTTCGTCGATCAGATCCTCTCCGAAGCCCTCCGCCTCCAGGCCACCGATATCCACCTCGAACCCTACTACGCCGCCGTCAAACTCCGCTACCGCATCGACGGCGTCATGCAAACTGTCCCCGTCCCCGCCGAGCTCCGCGAGGTCTATGCCTCCCTCGTCTCCCGCCTCAAAATCATGGCCGGACTCAATATCGCGGAGAAACGCATACCCCACGACGGCCGTATCTCGATGAAAACCGAGAAGGACGACTACGACCTCCGGGTCTCCATCGTCCCCACCAAACACGGCGAAGGCGTCTGCCTCCGCCTCCTCGGCCGCCAAAGCCTCTACCTCGACCTCGCCGAGCTCGGCCTCGAACCCGCCCAGGAGGCCCTCATCCGCGAACTCACCCAGCTGCCCCAGGGCCTCGTCCTCCTTACCGGTCCCACCGGCAGCGGCAAAACCACAACCCTCTATGCCGCCCTCGCCCACGCCAATGACGAGGGCCGCAAAATCATCACCATCGAAGACCCGGTCGAGTACCAGCTCGAAGGCGTCGTCCAAATCCAGGCGCGCGAGGAGGTCGGCCTCTCCTTCGCCAGCGGCCTCCGCTCGATCCTCCGACACGACCCCGATGTCGTGCTCATCGGCGAAATCCGCGATCCCGAAACGGCGGAGATCGCTGTGCGCGCCGCCCAAACCGGGCATCTCGTCTTCTCGACCCTCCACACGAACGACAGCATCAGCGCCATCACCCGCCTCCTGGACATGGGCATCGACCCCTTCCTCCTCGGGTCCTCCCTCGTCTGCAGCATCGCCCAGCGCCTCGCCCAGCGGATCTGCCCCCACTGCCGCCAACCCGATCCTGACCTCCCCGCCGACCTCCGCGAGGAGCAAGCCCAGGCGCTCGGGATCTCCCCCGACGCCGTCCAGGCCTCCCGCGGCGCCGGCTGCGTCGAGTGCAACCAGAAAGGCAACCGCGGCCGCGTCGCCCTCTACGAGTTCTTCATCATGACCGAGGACGTCGCCGACCTCCTCGGACCCAGCATCCGCGCCGGCCAGCTCCGCGCCGCCGCACGCACCCACGGCTGGCGTTCCCTCCGCCATCAGGGCTGGTCCAAAGTCCAGGCCGGCCTCGTCTCCGTGCCCGAACTCCAGCGCCTCACCCGCCGCATCCGGACGGCCGCAGCACAGTGACCCCGTGCCGGCCCACGGCCAAATGCCGCGTCGCCACCGCCCGCACCTCCTCCTCCGTCACCGCCTCGACACGCGCGTCCTCCTTCTCGCTGTTGTCGTATCCCAAGCCGTACAACTCGTCCAACGCCGCCGTCATCGCTTCGCTGCCCAAGTCCTGGCGCCCGATCTTCTTCTGGCCCACCAGCTTCGCCTTCGCCCGCTCCAGCTCGTCCGCAGTCAGCCCCGCCTCCCGAAGGGCCTCCGCCTCCGCCAGCAGCTCCGCCTCGACCCGATCCGCATGCTCCGGGGCCGTCCCCGCGTAGAACGCAAAATACCCGCGCGCCAACCCCGCAAGATGGCTCGCCCCGACATAATACGCCAAACCCAGACGCTCCCGGACACGCAGAAACAGCCGCGACCCCAAATCGCTGCACGCCTCTTGTATCAAATCCAACGCAAAGCGATCTTCACTCCGCAAGGTCACCCCCGGAAACCCCACCACCACCACCACCTGCTTCTTGTCCCGTAATTCCTCGACCCGCCGGATCTCGTCCAGCACCGCATCCCCTCCCGTCGCCAGCGGTTCCGCCGCCATGCCTCCCCAACCCCCAAGCAAACGCTCGACTGCCACCGCCACCGCATCCTTCCGCGCCGCCCCGTAAACCGCCAATACCGCGTTCCCCGGCACCACCCACCGACTGTGGTGCCGCCTCAAGTCCTCTCGCGTCAAATCCCGCACCGTCTCCTCCTCACCCAGCGGATTCAAGCCGTACCCGCACCGGCCAAAAAGCGAGCGCCGAAACAGCCTGAACGCACTCGACAGCAGGTGATCCCGCTGCTCCCGAATCGCCGCCAGCTGAATCTGCCGTTCCCGATCGAGGGCCTCGCCGGGGAACTCAGGCCTCAGCAGAACGTCCGCCAGCATCTCAAGTCCCAACTCCAAGTCCTCCCCCAGCACCTCCGCGCTAACCCCGAAGCTCTGGTTCCCGCTGAACGTGTCCAGGCTGCCTCCCACAGACTCAATCCCGATCGCAATCTCTTCCGCAGTCCGGTTCGTCGTGCCCTGCATCAACATGCGCGTCATCAGCGCACCCGCCCCCGCCCGCTCCGCGCTCTCCGCCAAAACCCCGCCGCCCAAAACCATCCGCAGCTGCACCAGCGGCAGCCGCTGATCCTCCTTCACCAAGAGCCGCAAACCGTTCCCGAGCGTCAGCAGCGACGCCGGCGATTCCTCGCGCAACTCGACTCCAACCGCCGCCCGCGGCCCGCCCCCGGACGGCAGCAGCGCGTACACCGTCCGATTCTCCTCCGTCAAATGCTCGACCGCCACCCGCCGCAAATCGTCCGGCGTCACCCGCCGCACCCGGGCCAGGTAGCGCTCGGAAAAACACAGGTCGCCCGCCCCCATCCAGTTCCCGCCGAGGTCCTGCGCCTGCCCCTGCATCGTCTTCCGCGTGGCCACGAACGCCGTCGTGAATTGCTTCACCGCCTTCTCAACCTCCGCCGCGCTCACCAACCCCTCGCACAACCGCCGTAGCTCGGCTTCGATGGCGCCACGCGCTTCGGAAAACCGCGCGGCCTCGAGCGTCGCGCTCACCCCGAACAGACCGGCCCGACCCGGGCTGTAAACCCACGAGTCCACCGAGGTCACCAGCCCCCGGCGCTCCCGCACTTCCCGAAACAGCCGCGAACTCCTGCCCGCACCCAGCAAGACCGACAGCACGTGCAGCAACGGCACGTCCGGATGCCGCAGGTCCGGCACGTGCCAGCTCCAATGCACGTGCCCCAGCTCGATCGACGCCTCCTCGATCACCTCGCGCGGCGCCACCTGACGCGGTTCCTCCGCCAGCGCGTAGGCCGGCACCGGCCGCGCCTTCGCCCCCGCAAACGCCGCCCCAATCTGCTCGAAAACCGCCTCCGCCTCGATGGCCCCCACCACCACCAGGAACACGTTGTTCGGCGCGTACTTCGCCTCGTAGTACGCCACCACATCCTCCCGCCGCAGCCGGCTAAAAATGTCCGGATACCCAATGACCGTGTAGCGATACGGACTCACCGTGTACGCCGTCTCAAACAGCCGCATGCTGGACCGCCGGCCCGGGTCGTCCTGGCCCATGTCCATCTCCCGCCGGATCACCTCCATCTCCTTCGCCAACTCCTCGGCCGGAAGCGTCGCGTTCTGCATGATGTCACACAGGATGTCCACCGCCACCCGCCCTCCCGTGTTCGGCACATTGATCCAATACACCGTCCGGTCGAACGATGTGAAGGCGTTCATCGTGCCGCCCGCAGCCTGCACCTCCTGGTCAATCCGCCCCGCCCCGCGCGTCGTCGTCCCCTTGAACAACATGTGCTCCAGCACATGCGATAACCCCGACCCCAGCCAGGGACCCTCGTCAATGCTCCCCGCCTTGCACCAAGCCTGCGCCGCCACCACCGGCGCACTGGGGTCCTCCCGCACAATCACCGTCAGCCCGTTCGGATAGGTCCGCATCACCACCCCGGCCGGTACCAGGGGAATCTCCACCCCCTCCCCCGCCGCCATCCCCGCCACGCCAATCGATGTCGTCATGTCCACGTTCCTTCTCATCGCCCGCCGCCAGTCTCCCTGGGCGTTGTCTGCCCCGGCACCGCCGGCACCGCCTCCGAATGCCCTTCCCGCCACCACCGCACCACCCATCCCACCAGCAACAGCGCTGCCAGAAGGCCCAAAACCGTCCACTCCTGCCGGGTCAGTCGCATCGCCTACACCCCCTGCCCCCTCAGCGCACCGCAATGTTCACCAGCTTCCGCGGAACCACGATGATCCGCACCACCTCTTTCCCCTCGATGAACGGCGTCACCTTCGCCTCCGCTAGCGCCGCCCGCTCGAGCTCGGCATTCGACGCCCCCGCCGGCACCCGGATCACGGCCCGAAGCCGGCCATTCACCTGCACCGGTATCTCGAGGGTGTCCTCGACCAGCAGCGCCGGATCATACGCCGGCCACGCTGCATAGCTCAAACTCGGCGCCGGCCGGCCCGCATGCGCGTGCAGCTTCGCCCACAGCTCCTCCGCCAGATGCGGAGCAAAAGGGGCCAGCAATTGCAGAAATGCCGCCAGCACCGGGACCGGCAGCGATTCCCACGCCATCGCCTCGTTCACAAACACCATCATCGCCGAAATCGCCGTGTTGAAGCGCATCCCGTCGAGATCCTCCGTCACCTTCCGAATGCAAGCATGCAACACCCGAAGCTGCGCAGGCGTCGCCTCGTTATCCCCGATCTGCGGACGCAGCCGGATCGCGTCCAGCCACTCCACCGACCGAGCCGGCTCCGCGGCACACGCCTGCTCGTACGCCGTCTCGCTCGCCTCATCCACAAACAGCCGCCACACCCGACCCAGGAACCGGTACACCCCCTCGACACCGTGCATGCTCCACGGCTTCACCATCTCGAGCGGCCCCATGAACATCTCATACAGCCGCAGCGCGTCCGCCCCGTACTCCCGAATCACCAGGTCCGGATTCACCACGTTCCCTCGGCTCTTGCTCATCTTGAAACTGCGCGCGTCCACCCGGATCGAACGGTCGCTCTTCAACGCCACCCCGTCGCTGCTCCGGACCGTCTCCTCCGCCGCCACCGCGCGACCCCGCACCCGCTCGCCCGTCTGCCGGTGCACCGCCGTCAGCTGCGGCCCCTGGTCCGTCGCCTCCTCCTGAATCCCGTCCAGCTCGGCCACACTGCACAGCCGGCCGTCCGCGTGCGCAAACACCGTGTACTCCGTCTCCCCCAGGATCAAACCCTGGTTCACCAGCTTGAAAAACGGCTCCGGCGTCGACACCCACCCCAAGTCATGCAAAACCTTGTGCCAGAAACGTGCGTACAGCAAATGCAGCACCGCATGCTCGATCCCGCCCACATAAAGGTCCACGCCCGGCTTCGCCCCGCCCGCACCGCCGGCCGCCCCCATCCAGTAGGCCTCCGCCTCACGCCCCACCAGCGCCCCCGCGTTGCCCGCGTCCAAGTAGCGCAAATAATACCAACAACTCCCCGCCCACTGCGGCATCGTGTTCGTCTCCCGCCGGGATCCGTCCCCGCGCCGCACCCAGTCCTCAGCCCGCGCCAGCGGCGGCTGCCCGTCCCGCGTCGGCCGGTACTCCTCGAGCGGCGGCGGAACCAGCGGCAGCTCGCTCTCGGCCACTGCCCCATGCTCCTCCCGGCCGTCGGCCCCCGCCCGCCAGACCACCGGAAAGGGCTCCCCCCAATATCGCTGCCGACTGAAAAGCCAGTCCCGCAGTTTGTAGTTCACCGTCCGCACCCCAAGCCCCCGTTCCTCCAGCCAGCGGCAAATCCGCCGCTGAGCGTCGGCCGTCGATAATCCGTCCAGCGTCAGCCCCTCCCGCGACGAATTCACCGCCGTCCCCGCCTCGACATACCCCCGCCAGTCCTTGCCCGAGGGCGGCTCGACAACCTGCACGATCGGTAACTCGTACTTGCTCGCAAACTCGTAGTCCCGCGTGTCGTGCGCCGGCACCGCCATGATCGCCCCGGTCCCGTAGCTCGCCAGCACGTAGTCCGCAATCCAGATCGGAATCCGCTGCCCGGTGACCGGGTTCACCGCAAACGCGCCCGTAAATACCCCCGTCTTCTCCCGCGCCGCTTCCGTCCGCTCCCGATCCGACTTCCGCGCCACCATCGCGCGATACGCGTCGACCGCCCCCCGCGGCGTTCCGGCCGACCCGGGATCGCTGCCCCGCCAGTGGTCGCGCGTCCCCTCCGGCCACGCCTCCGCCGTCAACCCTTCCACCCACGCATGCTCCGGCGCCAACACCATGTACGTCGCACCAAACAGCGTGTCCGGCCGCGTCGTAAACACCCGAAGCCGCTCCCCCGGCAACGCCCGCCCGTCCGCCCTCGGCGCCAACGCGAAATCCACTTCCGCACCCTCGCTCCGCCCAATCCAGTTCCGCTGCATCTCCTTGAGCGAGTCGCTCCATTCGATCGTCCCCAGGTCCTCGAGCAACCGCTCCGCGTAGGCCGTGATCCGCAACATCCATTGCCGCATCGGACGCCGCACCGCCGGGTGCCCCCCCACCTCGCTCTTGCCGTCAATCACTTCCTCGTTCGCCAATACCGTGCCCAGCGCCTCACACCACCATACCGGCGCCTCCGCCACGTACGCCAACCGATGCGCATCCAGCACCTGCCGCCGGTGCGCCGCCCGATCCGCCGCCGCCACTCGCTGCCACGCCGCATGCACCCCCGCCAGGAATCCGTTGTCGCCCCACTCCCCACGCCGCACCGGCGCCTCCGCTAACACATCCTCCAGCCAGCCTATCGGCATCGCCTTCCGCCACACCGGATCGTAGTAGCTCCCGTACAACCTCAGAAATATCCACTGCGTCCAGCGAAAGTACGCCGGGTCCGTCGTGTCCACCTCCCGCGACCAGTCGTAGCTGAAACCCAACGCCTGGATCTGCTGCTTGAACGTCGCAATGTTCCGCTCCGTCGCCACCCGCGGATGCTGCCCGGTCTTGATCGCGTATTGCTCGGCCGGCAGCCCAAAGGCGTCCCAGCCCATCGGATGCAATACATGCCAGCCGCAGGCCCGGCGATACCGCGCCAAAATGTCCGTGGCCGTGTACCCCTCCGGATGCCCCACGTGCAATCCCGCCCCCGACGGATACGGGAACATGTCCAGTACATAAAACTTCCGCGGCAGCTCCAAAGCCCGCGGCGCCCGCCCCCCCAACCCATGCCGGATCCCAAAGGGATGCCCCTCCGGTATCCGTTCGCCCGGGTTCCAGGCCCGAAACGTCTGTTCCTTCTCCCAGAACCGCTGCCAGCGCGGCTCAATCACGTCAAATGGATACTGCCGACGCACACTCGACATATAAGGGCCGGATTCTGGGGAAACCCTGCGCCCCGCGCAATCGCGGAATGCCCTCCCGGATACTCGCTAACGGGTCAAGCCCCGCTCGCTCGCGCGAACAAAGGCCACCAGCTGCCGTATCTCCCCCAGGTCCGGCACCTCGGCCTCGATGCGGGCCACCGCATTGGCCAGAATCAAACCCTCCCGGTACAACAGCCGGTGCGCCTGCCGAAGCGCTGCCTGTGCCTCCGCCGATACCCCGTTGCGGTCGCACCCCACCTTGTTGACCGCCCGGATCCGGGCCGGATTGCCGTCCGCCAGCATGTACGGCGCAACATCCTGCACCACCTTGGCGCAGCCGCCGATCATCGACATCCGGCCAATCCGGCAAAACTGGTGGACCGCAGCCAGACCGCCGATGACCGCATAATCCTCGACCGTGACATGCCCGGCTAGCGTGGCCACATTCGACATGATAATGTGACTGCCGAGAATGCCGTCATGGGCAACGTGACAGTAGGCCAGCAGGTGATTCTGATTCCCGATCCGCGTCTCCCCCCCCTCGCCCGTGGCGCTGTGCACCGTCACATACTCGCGAAACGTGTTGCCGTCCCCAATCCGCGTCCGCGTGCTGCCCCCCGCGTACTTCAAATCCTGCGTCTGCAACCCCAGACACGCGAACGGATAGACCACGTTCCCAACCCCCAGCACCGTGTCCCCGTCCACCACCCCATGCGCCATCAGCCGACACCGGTCCCCCAACACCACCTTCGGCCCCACAACACAATACGGCCCGATCTCGCACTCCGCGCCAACCTCCGCCCGCGGGTCCACCACCGCCGTGGGATGAATCGTCGTCATCCCATCAGCCCCCCTGCAGCATGAACGTCACCTCCGCCTCGCTCACAATGTCCTCGCCCACGCGGCAAACGCCCCGGGCGCGCCCAATCTTGCCCCGCCACTTCGTCAGCTCGACATCGATGACCAGCACGTCCCCGGGACGGACCGGCCGCCGCCACTTCACCGACTCCGCCGACATGAAGTACGCCAGCTTCCCCGCGTTCTCAGCCTGCTTCAACATCAGGATCCCCGCCACCTGCGCCATCGCCTCCAATTGCAGCACGCCCGGCATGATCGGGTGTCCCGGAAAATGCCCGGCAAAATAGGGCTCGTTCGCCGTCACGTTCTTCATCCCGACGATCCGGTTGCCCTCGATCCGCGTGATCCGATCCACCATCAGGAACGGATACCGATGCGGCAGCACCCGCAACACCTGGTCGATGTCCAGCGTGCCCCCGTCCGCCACCCCCAGGTCGCCCGACCCCTTGGACGGCGCCGCAGGCGGAACAAACGCGGCGGAGGCCCCCAGCGACCGCCGGGCCTGCTGCAGGATCTGGCGCGCAACCTCGACGTTGGCCGCGTGACTCGGCCGCACCGCCACCACATGCCCCAGCACCGGCCGGCCCACAAGCGACAGATCGCCCAGGATGTCGAGAATCTTGTGGCGCACAAACTCGTCCGCATACCGCAGCGGCTCGGTCGTCAAGACCGCGTCGTCCCGGATCACCACCGCGTTCTCGAGGCTCCCTCCCTTGATCAGCCCGTTCTTGATCAGAAACTCGATCTCCTCGAAGAAACAAAACGTCCGCGCCGGCGCCAGCTCGCGCCGCCAAGTCTCCGGCGTGATCTCCAGGCTCCGGAACTGCGTGTACCGATTGTGGCGGTCCGCGCTGGTGCAGCTGATCTTGAGCCGGTCGTGGGGGAATACCGCCATCAGAGTCTCGCCGCTCTGAAACTCGATCGGCTCCGCTACCGTCAGGGGGTCCTGAGGCTCGCCCTGGGCGATCGCCCCAGCCTCGTCAATCAGCCGCGTATACTCCCGGGCGCTGCCGTCTGCCACCGGCGGCTCCCCGGCATCCAAATCCACATGCGCGTTGTCGATCCCCGCGCCGGAAAATGCCGCCAGGATGTGCTCGACCGTGTGAATCCGCACGCTCCCCTTGCCCAGCGTCGTCGACCGGTTCGTGTCCACCACGTTCTCGACCCGGGCCTCGATCACAGGCTGGCCCTCGAGATCCACTCGGCGAAAACAAATCCCCGTGCCCGGCGGCGCCGGGCGGAGTCTCATCGTGACCCGATTCCCACTGTGAAGCCCAATCCCGGAAAACTCAGCCGGATCGCGCAACGTGTGCTGCTGTAACACCCCGCCATTTAACAGGCGAACCCCGGGGATTGGCAAGCGCCGCCCTTCGCCCCAAATCCGCGCCTAAGCGCCCCTTGCGGCTCAACCTCCTGGGCTGGACCCTGCTGTGCCTGCCCACCCTCTCTTCCGCGCCTCGCTAATGGAGAGTCCTCGAAGGCATGGGGGCAGGCCTGGGACAGCAGGGGCCAAACTTGACCTAATCGCATCGACTTTCACAAATCGAGGACTCCACGCCTTTTCCCAGACTGCGCCGGGAACATGGGGTTCGCCTGCGGCGAACAGCAGTTCGCGAACGCCGACTCCTGCATCGAGTCCGCGCGCCGGTTCTTCCCTCCCCCTGCGACCCCGGAGCGGGGGGAGTGCCGCAAACAAGGTGACAGACTCATTGT
>Ga0116142_10001804_pt1 | contig 24756 bp, 22 predicted proteins | sample AD_UKC033_MetaG_FD_89785 | JGI IMG/M metagenome (GOLD analysis project Ga0116142, IMG submission 89785) | Active sludge microbial communities of municipal wastewater-treating anaerobic digesters from USA - AD_UKC033_MetaG | ecosystem: Engineered > Bioreactor > Anaerobic > Digestate | place: USA... | reverse complement strand
GTTGACTACATAACAGAAGAAACCCTGCGCGGACTTTAAACCAAATACATTGATTCAGGAAGACCAGATAAAAATAGCCGTACTCGATTTGTATGAAGGCGAACCGAATGAGGGGATGCGCGGCATTAAACAACTGATCTCGAGGTTTGCAACTGATTGCGGCCTTAATATTGCGTACCAGGTATTTGATGTGCGCAGCAAAAATGAGATACCCGATTTAACCTTCGATGCTTACATTTCATCGGGAGGGCCCGGCAGCCCGCTGGATAGTGCCGGCTCGGTATGGGAAGCGCGATACTTTGGTTTGATGGACTCCATCAAAAGCCATAACCGGCAACACCCGGATAATAAGAAGCATGTCTTGCTGATTTGCCACAGCTTTCAGATTTATTGCCGTTATTATAAGCTAGGGGTTGTATCTAAACGAAAGTCAACTTCTTTTGGCGTAATGCCCGTGCATAAAACAACGGAAGGAATGCACGACCCCTTGTTTCGTTCGCTGAATGATCCGTTGTGGGCAGTTGATTCGCGCGATTATCAGATAACCCAACCCGATATCGAAAAAATTGAAGCAGAAGGCGGAGCCTTATTATGTATTGAAAAATTTCGCCCTCACATCGATCTGGAACGGGCCGTGATGTCCATTCGGTTTAATGAGGCCATTGTGGGTACACAATTTCATCCCGAAGCAGATGCCATAGGGATGCGCATGTACTTGTTGCGCGAAGACAAAAAAACCCTGGTCATTGAAAAGCATGGCGAAAAAAAATATTGGGAAATGTTGAATCATCTCAACGATCCGGATAAAATAATGCTTACGAATGCCACCGTAGTACCACGATTTCTCATGCTGGCTTTTCGCAACAGACTAAGTTCCGTTACCTTATGATAACCCTTGCCCGGCAACTTTTTAACAAACAATTCTCAGAAGAGAAATACAAAAATTTTATTGATGATCTGAATCGGGAATTCGATTACAAAATTCCCTTTCGGGTAGCCGAAAGCCCGGTGTTTGTTGGAAAAGAAGTTAGCACAAAACTTTTTAAAGCCGCAAATGAAATCGTGGATGCAATTGTGCAACCCGGTTTCAAAACAAAAATGCAAGGTGCGCTTCCGGCAAAGCTCAACGTTCCCAACGAAACGGCCAACTCGTTATTCATTGCACTGGACTTTGCCGTGTGTACAGAAAATGGAGAGTTGGTTCCGCGATTAATTGAAATGCAAGGGTTCCCATCTTTGTTTGGGTACCAGGATTTTCTGGGAAACAAATTTCGTGAACACTATCGCATTCCGGATGAATTACACTTTCATTTTGGATTAGATTCAGCAGCCTATTGGCAACTGTTGCGCGAAGCCATTGTTGGAAAACACAATCCTGAAAATGTAATTCTCCTGGAGATCAATCCCCTGCAGCAAAATACAGCTATTGATTTTCTGATAACACAACAACACCTTGGAATTGTGCCGGTTCACATCGGTGATATTATAATAAGAGGAAGAAAGTTATTTTATAAAAAGAATGGAGTTGAGATTCCGGTGCACCGGATTTACAACCGCGTGATCTTTGATGAACTGCTGGCAAAGAAAGATTTGAAAACGCAATTTCATCTTACGGAAGATGTAGAGGTAGAATGGGCGGGGCACCCGAATTGGTTTTTTTACATTAGTAAATACACCATGCCCTTTGTACAAAGCGATGCGGTGCCCAAATGTAAATTTTTGCACGAATACACCGCCTGGCCGGCAAACCTCGAAGAGTATGTGTTGAAGCCGCTCTTCTCATTTTCAGGTAGTGGTGTAATCTTTCATGTAACGCAAGCCGATTTGGATGCTATTCCGCTTGCCGAACGCAAAAACTTCATGTTACAACAAAAGGTGCAGTACGAACCCGTTATACAAGCACCTGATGGTTTGGTTAAAACAGAAATCAGGTTGTTGTTTTTGTGGAATGAAAACGAAGCGCGCCCTAAACTTATCACCAACCTCGCGCGTCTGAGCCGGGGCGAAATGATTGGTGTAAAGTTTAATAAGGACAAAACCTGGGTGGGCGGTTCCGTTTGCTTTTTTGAGTAATGGGTTACAGGCATTGTTAATCTATTCTACCAACAGAGAAAATTTTTAAATTAAATCAATCTAAATCCTGAAACTCAAGTGCGCTGGCCAGACAAAAAGGCGGGCGTGAGTTGGTTTGTGCGCGGAAGCATCTTTTTGTCTTGATTTTTTTTGGGTACTTTTTTGTGACAAGACAAAAAAGTACCAGAGCTGGGAACAGAAAAGTTATTTTTGTAATTGAGCAATAGGATTGATGTAATTCCAAACCAAAATGTCCAGCCATCACATCGTGCGCGAAAATCAAGAACCTGCCCTGGTTATTCTGGATGCGCATGCAATCCCCTTCGAAAAAGTACAGGAGCTGCTGGAATGGATGCCGGCCATTATTGTATTGCATTCACAGATTGAAACCGTATTAGGTTGGGGAATTAAAGTAGATGCAGTGTTGGTGCCCACAGGCGAGGAAGCTGTGTGGATTGATCGCACCAAAGACCAGCAGCCAATTGAAGTAGTTTCATTTCATTCTGAAGAGTCTGCCATCGGCAAAGCTATTTCCTTTTTACAATCCCGAAACATACCGGCTGTAAACTGGCTGGCATCGGATAGACAGATTCTTTTAGTGTTAACTGATTTTAATGGTGACATAGAAGTTTTTATTGAAGGTACACGTTGGAGCCGGGTAAAGTCTGGCCGTTTTGCAAAGTGGTTGCCCGCGGGTACGGTACTACAGGTTTTTCCTGAAATTTTTTCTGATAAAAATTTTTTTGTTGGCCAGGAAGGTATTTTGAATTTGGAGGCTAACCAACCTTTTTGGATAGGGGAGGCCCTTTAATTTTGCCTTTTTTTAGCTGAAAAATGAATTCTTTGACAAGAAGAAAAAATTTTGACTCATAATGGATTGTTTTTACCCCCCGATGTATTATCCTATGTAGAAAAGAAAACATATGGAGACTAAACAAACTTATTCTTGTTCGATTTGTAATTACCGGGTAACTACCTGCGCAGGTCCATCAGCGACTTTTTTTGCCAGGTTAAATACATTCAGGTGTCTCGATTGTAACAAGATAATGGATATTGCAACACACCGCATTCAATATGAACCCTCGCCTAAGGCAGATGATGACCCCGAGCCATTGGTATTTTACCAATCTGGCAAGAAGTCAATCAAAGAGCTATACCCTGTTAAGTGCTCTGAATGTGAGGGCTCAAACTTGGAGGTATGGGATTCTGCTTTAAAGCCTTGTCCGAAGTGTGGCACATCGTTAACAATTGATGCCAATGGATTTACTTTTTTTTTAGACTAACTGCTTTTTTGATTTTGAATGATAGTAGTTTAGTGGAACTTCGTAATAATAGACCTGATGTTGAAATAGTTCAGTAGTATAAACGATTTACAGGGCTAAATTTTTTTTAGTTATGACCTGGGTTGACCACATTAATAGATTCCCCATACCACCCGCTCCTTTCCATTCCAATCTTTTACAACAGTCACATGGTTAAATCCATTTGTTGAAAGTATTTCGCAAATCTCTTTTGGATAATGCTCATTGATCTCAAACCACAACGATCCGCCTTTCCTTAAGGCTTGTTGAGCCTGCTTGGTAATGGTGCGATAAAACAAAAGCGGATCGTCTCCCAACGCAAATAAGGCTGTGTGCGGTTCGTAATTCAGCACGTTGGGTTTCATGAGGTGTATTTCCTGTTGCGAGATATAAGGCGGGTTGCTTACGATCAAGTCAAACTTTTCCGTAACGGGCTCCTGTAAAATATCCTGCTGGCGGAATTTTACAGCGGCTTGTAAGCGTGTGGCATTTTCCTGTGCGACTTTAAGTGCATCTAAACTCACATCAAGCGCCTGCACAACGGAAGGCGTTTCCAATGCTAACGATATCGCAATACAGCCGCTTCCGGTGCCAATGTCCAATAGGGTGGGCCGATCAATTGATTTTACATGCGTGATAATTTCCTGAACCAACAACTCAGTCTCCGGCCTTGGAATCAACACATCAGGTGTAACCTGAAAAACTCTTCCGAAAAAATCGGCCTCCCCTAAAATATATTGAATAGGTTCGTGCATATTAATTCGTGCCACAACGGGTTCCACTTCGCTCCAGGGCACCGGGATTATTTTTTCGGCCAGGATATCGGTACGGCTAAGTTTCCATTTTTTTTCCAGCAGCAGGTACGCGATACTTTCTATTTCTGCTTTTTCTTCTGGTAATGAAATCCGCTTTACTACTTCGCTGAAAAGTTCTTTGGAATTAGTCATGCCGAAATTGATCTTTGCAAGGTAACAATTTCTGAATGCTGCAAGATGAACTTTACATGGTACGTTGCCTGGAGTTGGCCAGGTTAGGCACAGGTTCTGTGAGCCCAAATCCCCGGGTAGGGTGCGTTATTGTTAAAGATGGAAAAATTATTGGCGAAGGGTGGCATCAAAAATATGGTGGCCCGCATGCCGAAGTGAATGCCGTAAATAGTGTGGCAGATACCAGCCAACTGGAAGGAAGTGTGGTTTATGTTAACCTGGAGCCGTGCGCGCATGTTGGTAAAACACCACCCTGCGCGGATTTATTGATCAAACACAAGGTTGGCAAGGTGGTAATTGCCAATACGGATACGAATAGCCTCGTATCCGGTAAAGGAATTGAAAAACTAAAAGCAGCCGGCATAGAAGTAACGCAAAATGTTCTCGCGCAACTGGGCCGCGAATTAAATAAACGATTCTTTACATTTCATGAAAAGCAGCGGCCGTACATTATTTTAAAATGGGCGCAAACCTTAGATGGTTTTGTGGCGCGCAGCAATTATGAATCGAAGTGGATCAGCAATGAACAATCGCGCCAGGTGGTGCACAAGTGGCGCAGCGAAGAAGATGCGGTATTGGTAGGCACAAAAACCGCTGCCCATGATAACCCGGTGCTAACGGTTCGGGATTGGTCGGGGCGCAATCCGGTACGAGTAGTGATTGACCGGTTTCTTCGCTTGCCGGATAAGCTTTCACTTTTTGATGGCTCGGTAAAAACCATTTGTTACAACGTGCTGAAGCATGAAGAGCACCCGAACCTGATTTTAGTACGACTGGCTGAAACCAATTTTCTTGAGTCGCTCGTAGAGCATTTGGGTTCAATAGGAATACAATCTTTACTAGTGGAAGGAGGCAGCACCACGCTGTCGCTTTTTATCAACGCGGGCTTGTGGGATGAAGCCCGTGTGTTTACTTCTAACAGGCAGTTTTATGCAGGCATTGTAGCACCTGCTTTTGAAGGATAATTGCTGGCGGAAGAAAAAATGGAGGGTGATACGCTCCGGATTTATTCACCCGACCCAAAACCACATCCCTAATCAGGTTCGAATGAACAACACCACAGCAATACCTGAAAAATTGGTGGAGTAAATTAAGATTTTGAGATATCCCTGAGAATCAATTTCATTGCATAACAACCAGTATGTTTACTGGGTTCACCTCCTGCTTTCAGGGGATACTGACTGGATAAAAAAACCTGTAAAAGCAGGATTGTACCGCCCCTTATCAAGTCTGAATTTTACTAAAATCTTAAATCGGTATCTCCATGAAAAAACTGTTTGCACCTGTTCTTATTCTTATTGGTTTTATCGCTTGCGATAATACTGAAAATCCCGAGCCAACTATTTCCCTTCCTGAAGTTACCACTGCAATAGTTTCTTCCATAGCTGAAACGGGTGCAATCTCAGGTGGAACCATCACCAATGCCAATGAAGTGGAAGTAATAGCCAAAGGAGTTGTGTGGAGTACGACTACCAACCCGACTGTAGCGTTAACCTCGAAAACAGATGAAGGTGCTGGAACAGCAGCGTTTAGCAGTACACTACAAAACCTCACACCGGCCACAACGTACTATGTACGTGCCTATGCCACGAACGCAGCAGGAACAGCCTATGGCGATGAAAAAATATTTACCACGCTATCACCCGCACCACCTAAGGTATACGTGGCCGTACAATTACAAAGCGCAATAAACAAAGCACTCTATTGGAGAGATACGGATATCGTACCTCTTTCGGATGGAAGCAAACACGCTTTTGCCAAATGTATAGCTGTGAATGAAACCGGGGTGTACATAGCAGGTAATGAGCATAATACTTTAGGTAAGTATGTAGCCAAGTACTGGAAAGATGGAACGACTGTAGAGCTTTCTGATGGTAGTCGGCATGCTTTCGCAGATGGCCTCATTGTAATTGGCGCCAATGTATACGTGGCCGGATCGGAAGAAACCGCGCAACAACGAAGAGCAAAATACTGGGTAAATGGAACTGCCACCAACCTGACGGATGGTGCTAAATACGCCATAGCCAATGGTATATTTGTGGCAAATAGTAAAGTGTATGTTTCCGGTTATTTGAATGACCCCATGGAAACTGCGCGTTATTGGGTGGATGGCGTTGAAGTGGTATTAACGCAATCTGCTGGTGCTGTACGATCGTTGGCAAATGGAATTTTTGTGGTGGGTACTGATGTGTATGTATCCGGCTATCAGCAAATCAATTTTAGCGGCACTGGCCGGTACGTGGCTACACTATGGAAGAATGGAGTGATCTACTTGCTTGGAAATACAACCAATAACAGCTATGCCACCGGTGTTACAGTTAAAAACAATGATGTCTATGTTACCGGATATGAAAATGAGCAAGGTATTAATGTAGCGAAGTACTGGAAAAACGGAACAGCCGTAAACCTGTCGGACGGCACCCTCGATGAACATGCTTCCGACATTTTTATTTCCGACCAGAGCGATGTATTTGTTTCCGGGTATCAGGGAAATATAAATACCGGCATACAGGCCAAGTACTGGAAGAACGGCACAAGCCACACAAACAATTCAGGTACGTATGCATGGTCTATTTGCGTTTATTGATGCGAACAAAGAGTTTAGTCATCTCCTTGTTAACAAAAGCAACTTGTTGTTAAATAGATTTCACCTAAAACCTCATCACTATCCTGACTCCGGTTCCATAAAACTGAACCTGAGGTTTTATGCGTGCGGTTTTTCCGTTGTAGAGTTCAATAGCATCAAACGCATGGCTTCGGAAAACAGCAGTAAGTGAGAAGGAGCCCAACACCAACACACCTCCAGCCGCTGCCAATCCCCATTCCGGATTGCCACCGCCTATGGCCGTACCTATCGGTAACCCAATCAAAACTCCACCGGCAAATCCAAGAATACCGGCTGCGTTGTAGTTGGCTTTGGCGCGTTTAAACTTTTCGTAAGCGAGCGGTTCCGCTTTTAATACTTGTAATACTTGTTTAGGACTAAGCACAAGGGTGTCCATTTCAAACCGGGCACCACCAAAGGTCTTATACATTTTTATTTCGGTGCGCGTTTGTGAGTAAGCGTTGCTAATTGAAATCAGCAATAACGAAATCAGCAATATTCTTTTCACTGGTTAATTCAATCGCTTCGCTACTTCATCCCAGTTTACTACATTCCACCAATTGGCAACATATTCGTTGCGTTTGTTCTGATATTTCAAATAGTAAGCATGTTCCCAAACATCTAATGCCAGTAAAGGAGTGCCCTTTAGTTCGCTAACATCCATCATCGGATTATCCTGATTGGGTGTGCTGCCAATTTTCAGAGTATTGCCATCTTTCACCAGCCAGGCCCATCCCGATCCAAAGCGTGTCATAGCGGCTTGTGTAAACTGTTCTTTGAATTTATCCATGGATCCGAAAGCTCCGGTAAGTGCTTCAGCTATTTTGCCGGAAGGAGCACCCCCTGCGGGCTTCATGCTTTGCCAGAAAAAATTATGATTCCAGGCACCGCCACCATTGTTACGTGCCTTAGCCGATAGTTTGGATATGTTGGCAAAAAAATCTTTTTCTGAGTAGGTAATGTTTTCAGCGGCAATGGCATCGTTCACATTCTTGATGTAGGCAGTATGATGTTTGCCATAGTGAATTTCCATTGTAAGCGCATCAATGTTTGGTTCCAGTGCATTGGTTGCATACGGTAAGGCTACTTGTTTAAACTGAAGCGCATACGGTGTTTCATGCGCCAGAACGGATGCGGGCACAGCCAATACCGCTGCTGCGGTTACGGTCTGTTTTACAAATTCTCTTCTATTGATTGTTTCCATGGTGCAACTGATTTTGAAGTTCATTAAATCTGACCAATATCATGCCCAACTTTTGGTATGTGTGTAAATTTATAGAAAATAATTAGATTGTGATTTAATTAGTACATGTATGGCAGATATCTTGTTTGATGAAATACCTTCCCTTGATTTGGCTGATTTTACGAGTGGCGATCCGCATCGAAAAAACAAATTCGTGCAGCAATTGGGTGATGCGTACAATAATATCGGGTTTGTGGCTATTAAGAACCACTACTTACCCGATGAACTTTCTGCAACCCTCTATAGTACCATCAAGAAATTTTATGCCTTGCCGGATGCGGTTAAACAGAAGTATGAGATACCAGGATTGGCTGGTCAGCGCGGTTATATTGGGAAAGGTAAAGAACATGCCAAAGGCAGAAACACCGGTGATCTGAAAGAGTTTTATCATGTGGGGCAGGAAGTGCTGGATAACGACCCGATTAAGAAAGAATATCCGGATAATGTATGGCCTGCCGAGATACCGGAATTTAAAGAGATAGCACTGGAAGTTTACGGTCGATTGCAAAAGACCGGAGTGCAAATGTTAAGAGCCATTGCGTTATATCTGAATCTTCCGGAGGATTATTTTGATGCAAAGGTTCATCATGGTAATAGTATTTTAAGACCCATCCATTATTTCCCCATTGAAGATCCGGATTCAGTACCGGAAGATGCGGTACGCGCTGCCGAGCATGGTGATATAAACCTGATAACCTTGTTGATGGGTGCCAGTGCCGATGGATTACAAGTATTGCGAAGAGATGGCAAGTGGATTCCTATAACAGCATTACCCGAACAATTGGTGGTTAACGTAGGGGATATGCTGGAACGTCTTACAAATAAAAAATTAAAATCAACCATACACCGCGTTGTAAATCCGCCCCGGCACCTGATGAACACCCCACGTTATTCCATTCCATTCTTTATGCATCCGCGTTCAGAAATGGATCTTACAGCACTACCCTCGTGCGTAGATGCCCAACACCCCAAACTTTGGGACGACATTACAGCCGGAGAGTTTTTGAATCAGCGTTTACGCGAAATTGGTTTGAAAAAGTAAGCCGTGAAATCAGGAATACGGTATAGCGAATTTCTAAAAGACGTATTCCTGCTATCAGTAACTTGTTTTGGAGGGCCGCAGGCACACCTTGCACATTTTCAAAATGTGCTGGTTCAAAAACGCAAGTACATTACCGAAGAAGAATTGATTGAACTGAATGCCTTGTGCCAGGTATTGCCTGGTCCCAGTTCTACCCAAACACTTTCATCGATTGGTTATCGGTTGGGCGGTGCCAAATTGGCTTATCTCACTTTGCTAATCTGGCTCATACCTTCTGTAGCTATCATGACGGTGGCTGGTATTCTTATCAATAGCTTTGCCAACAAACATTCATCTCTGGAGTTTACCCGCTTCATTCAACCCATGGCCGTTGGGTTTGTGGCTTATGCCGCCTATTCCATCAGTTTGAAGACGGTAACAACCATGCGGGGTGCAGTAATTATGATCCTGGCCGGAGTTGCCACCTACTTCAGCAAATCGCCTGTTGTTTTTCCGTTAATTCTGTTAGGAGCAGGATTGATAACCGCCCTAAACTATAAAGCCCACCCCCGGCAAGAGAAACAAAAATTTGATGTGTCGTGGGCTAACTTTTTTTTATGGGGCGGTGTTTTGGTTTTTGCTGCCTTGCTGGGTGCCGCTACCAAATCGATACCTGAATTTTTGCCAGTGCGTTTGTTCGAAAATTTTTATCGAAACGGAAGTTTGATTTTTGGCGGTGGGCAAGTGCTTACACCTATGTTGTACACCGAATTTGTGCAATACGCGCCAAAGCAATATCTCACATCCGAAGAATTTCTTTCCGGCTATGCGTTTGTGCAAGGATTGCCCGGCCCGGTGTTTTCATTCAGTTCGTACATTGGAGCACTTGCTATGCGCGATTACGGAGTAGCAGGTGAAATAGCAGGCGCTGTTATGTCGGCCGCAGGTATTTTTTTACCAGGCACCTTTCTGATTTTTTTTATGATTCGTATTTGGGAGAGTTTGAAAAAATTCAGACCCATCCGCGCTTCACTGGAGGGGATAAATGCTGCCAATGCGGGGTTGGTTGCGGCAGCTGCTGTGTTGTTATTTCAGCCGTTGGTAACAGATCCCTATGTATCAATTATTACAAACATTGGATTTGTAGTGGGTACTTTTCTGCTTACAGCCTTTACCAAAATACCTGCGTGGGCAATTATTTTGATTGGCCTTGGGTGTGGACTTGTTTTGTAACAACATTGATCAAAATAAAAAAACCCGGACATTGCCCGGGTTTTTTTGTTGTGTTACAAATTAATTTCTTATCCAAGTTTAAAGATAATCGGAATAACCATTTTCTGACGAACTGGCTTTCCTCTTTGTTTACCTGGCTTCCAGGATGGTGCACTTTGTACCACGCGTACGGCTTCTTCATCGCAACCAGCACCAATACCTTTAATTGCTTTTACATCTACAATGGATCCATCGCGGTTTACAACAAACTCAACAAACACGCGGCCTTCCACACCCATCCTACGGGCCTGAGCCGGATACTTCATTTTTTCTGACACGTACTTATAAAAAGCAGGCATGCCTCCCTTGGGTTCCGCGGTTTCTTCCACCACACTAAAGATCTGATCAACATCTTCTTTTTCTTCCACAACCGGGGCAACTACTACCTGCTCCACTTTGGTTTCCTCCGTTACCTCCACATCAAACTTAAGTTGAATGTCTTCTTTAATTTCTTCTTCGTCCGGAACCTCAACAATTTGAGGCTGTTGAATTACGGGTGCGGGTGGCGGTGGCTGCTCGGTTGGCGGCACCTCAATCATCTCTTCAAAAACGTTGGTGTTCTTGCCTTGAAGGTCAACCATCTTTTCGTCATAGCTTTTCCATTCAAAAGCCATGAATGTGATACCAAGCGTTACCAAAAGCCCTATGCTAAAGAAAAAGGTTGACTTTTTGGTTAAATCCGCTTTATCGGTCTTTTTAGCTTCCATACGCGAAATCTTTACAGTTTAGGAAATTCAAATATAGTAATAGAATACACTTACCGCTCACCAGTCACACAAAATCCAGAATTTTTTAGCGAAATTATTTGCGGTTGCCGTAGAACATTGTGAAAAATACGGTGGGGAAGATGGCTTTATTCTCGGTGGAGGGCATTATTTCCACTTTTTTGAAGTATGAATCTACCAAAACGCCAACCTCAAACCCTGTAACCTGCGATTTCAAAAAGCCCAGTTCGAAGTTAATGGCAGCCTTCAGATTGGTGCCCAATTGTATTTTGGATTCGGCAATCCCCTCAAAAAGATTACCGGTACCCAAAATATTGGAGTAAAAATGATTTGGGTTGTTGGGGTCGTATTGCTCGCGGATAGATGCCCAAATGCTATTATCTATTGTTCTTTCAATATAGTATGGGGCTACAATGCCCAGGCTTGGCCCGGCCGCAAACACAGCTTTTATTTCTACGCCTTGCTGGGGTGCCTTTGAGAACAAAATTAAATCGCGGCCGTATTGAAAGCGCAAGGCGTACAAGTAGTTACTTTTTCCATATATGAAAAAGTTACCCGTATAAACCGAACTATGCCTTACTTCTTGCGGGTGCTTTACATTCATAATCTCCAACCCAAAGGTTTCGAGCATATTTTGGTTAAGCTTGCGGGCTTTTTTAAACACGAAGCCGCCAATAAGCCCTCCGGCCGAGTTTTTATTAATTCCCCAGGTAAATTCTGAATTGTACTCGTAACTATCCTGGGTTTGTGCCTGTGCCGAAATTACAGCCCCCAGCAGTAAGCCAATGAGTAGCAGGTTAAAAATTTGTTTCATACCAACCGCGTTCGTTCCTTTCGAGGAATTAAAAGTAAAATAACTAACGCAGAAAAAATAGAGTTGTTATGGCAATTATGGGAACAGTTGAGTACCTGGGAGGCCTTCGTACGGAAGCAAAACACCTGAAATCGGGAAATTTGATAGTTACGGATGCACCACCCGATAATAACGGCCGGGGCGAAGCTTTTAGTCCTACCGATCTTGTTAGTGCCGCGTTATGCAGTTGCATGATGACGATAATGGGTATAGTAGCCGAACGCGAAGGAGTGGATTTGAAGGGGCTAACTGCCGATGTGGTGAAAATAATGGCCAGTAATCCCCGCAAAATAGCAGAGGTACAAATTACATTTTCTCACCCGGGCCTGGTGGCAACGGAAGTTCAAAAACAAAAATTGAAAAATGCAGCACACACGTGCCCGGTTGCGTTAAGCCTGGCCGAGAGTGTTAAACAAACCGTAGTGTTTAATTTTTAGTAGCCACACATTTTTCGGAAGCCTGCCTTATAGCAGCCAGGTCTATTCCGAAATGCGATTGAACATAAACCGGGTTTCCCCGATAAATCATAATGGCTTGGGGCGACTCATGTTCAACATCAAAGTCCAATGCAATTTGATTAGATAAGGGACGGTAGGTAAGCAAGTCTAAAAAATAAGGCTTTACATCCGAAACATCCGCATTGCTCCAGTTGCGTTCTAACCGATCTAAAACAGCCCGGCTGATGGAACATCGGGTGCTGTGTTTGAAAATGAGCACGGGTTGTTGATGCGATTCGGCCTTAATGGTTTCGAGTTGACCAGCCTCTTTAAGTTCAAGCCATTTCATTTAGTCGTACAGATCTTTCCACAATTCTTTTTCCTTTTTATCGTAGCGAGGCTTACGCACTTTGTCTTTTACGGCATCGGGTTGCGTACTCTGTTTTTTGAACACCTCACTCCAAAGTAACTTGATACTGGTAAAAATGGTTCGCTCGCCTTTTACGTTGTTATCCTTGTTGTGAGCAAACGTTGCATCCGGAAAATGTTTTTTGTGGTTGAATTTATTCATACGAATGTTGCCCTGGTAATCGGCAACACGGGCATAGGCCTTTCCCGGGGCAAGTACCTTAAGCGCATCTTTGTCGGCATTGGGTGCATGCCGGTAATTTTTGCTTAACCTTACTTTGCCCCCGTACACAGTAGCATCGGCAAAAGCTTTTGAGTACTTAATGGTTTTAAGCGAAGCATCGGCACTGCTCGGGTTGTGTTTATATTCCCAATAGCGTTTCATGGTGCCCGCGTATTCGGCTGCTTTTGCAGTAGCACGCGAGGGGGGTAATCCGGCAAGTGCTTCCTTAGCCGATAGTTTGTTCTTACCTGTTTCGCGTTGTTTTACCCGGGTGGTGATATTATTTACCATGTACACATTTGCATACGGGCTATGCTTTTTCAACGCCTCCTCTACTGCATTGGGGTTGCGCACAAACTCGCGCTTAATTCTGGAAAGCCTGATCTTGCCCGAGTAAGCAATATCACTTGCTTGCTTACCCGTTGGGATGCGGGGAGGCAAGGGTTGTTCCTTGTTGTTCCATAACTGGCCACTGATACTACCACCCCCTTTTTCCGGTTTGCGGGTACGATCATATCCAGCCCAATCATATCCTTCGCGACTAAAAGATTTTTTTACCAAGGGCAAATTCCCCTGAAACTGAGCCGCTTTGCTGCCTGAAAACTTTGCAGGTAAAGGTTGTTCCTTATTATTCCACAACTGGCCACTAATGCTTCCTCCTCCCTTTAAAGGTTTACTCGCTTTGGTGTACCCAGCCCAGTCATATCCTTCGCGGCTAAATGATTTTTTACGCATGCGGATATCACCACTGTATCCATAACCTGCCTGGCTGAATTGTTTCGGACCTTGTCTTAGGTTACCCTGAAAAGTTGCAATACGAGCTGATACTGACCCGGGCGTTTTTACTGCAATAGGCTGACCCTTATTATTCCACGATCCACTGATGCTACCTCCACCCTTAAGAGGCCGGGCAGCTTTTATGTTGCCGGTATAGCTCAATCCATCCTGGCTAAAGGTATGCGTTGCTCTGCTTCTGGGTAAAAAGCCCTTGTAGTTACCTTGAAACCGTGCTGCCCGCTGATCTAATGGCTGCCGCACAGCTATAGGCAGGTGGTTATTATTTCGGTTAAAGCCGCTGATGCTGCCACCTCCCTTGGGTTGCCGGTGCGAAGGAATATTGCCGGAATAACTTAAGCCCGCATTGCTAAAGCCCCGCTCGCTTCGTCTTATTGTTCCGCGATAATTGGCCTGCAAACTGGCTGCCCGTGGATTGCCCGGAGCGCGAACGGCAATTGGTGAATTTTGCCCTCGCTTCATTTGAGCAGTTATACTTCCACCTCCTTTTATTGGTTTAATTCCGCGCAGTTTACCCAGGTCTTTTCGGATAAAATTAGCGTTGGCACCGGGTGCCTTTGCCATAAGGGGCTGGTTCGACCGGTATTTTCCGGTTACAGATCCTCCACCTTTTTCGGGTTTAATCCCTTTCAGCTTTGCGAAATCGCGCTTCATAAAATTACCACCAATACCAGGTTTGCGAGGGGGCAATGGAGTGTTTGACTTGTACTTTCCGGTAACGGACCCTCCGCCTTTTTCTGGCTTAATGCCCCGTAGCCTGGCGAAATCCTGCTTCATGTAGTTGCCACCTATACCTGGTTGACGGGCCGGTAAAGGTTTGTTCGATCGAAACATGCCACTTACAGAACCGCCACCTTGTTTTCGTTTATTTCCGCTTATGCCTGTTAAATCTTTTCTGATCAAACGAGCACTGAAGCCGGGTAAAATTTTTGGACTCTCACCGTGTTGGCCAGCAACCTGGTTATCGCGGCCGGCACTCTTGCGAATGGCATGGCCCGAAATGTCACCCTTCCATGCACGTTCACCGCGCCTGGAGGCTGTGGCATAACCTGAGCGAAAAGTGCCTTTGTAGGCCCGGTCGCCACGATCATTACGACCATAGTAAGGGTTATCGGCTTTAACAAGGGGATTTGCCGGGGTGCGAAAGTTTTTGGTTCGCAATGGTCTGCCGGCCAGGTCGGTAGTAATAGCGCGTTCGCCTTTCGAGTATTTTCCCCAATACACATTTTTGCGACCACGGGTTACATAGGCTTGTGAGTTGGAACGCGGTGTAATTCTTTTTTTGCGACCGGGTGGATCCTGCCGGGTTTGTAATCGCGCCAAGCGCGAAAGTTCTTTGCGGTTGTTGTATGCCCTTTCGGGCGATTTGGACGAGTGATTAACAAAGGGCCCTTTTTGCGGATAGATGTTTGCACGACCGGCATTGATAGGTTTAGACCGAATGCCTAACGGCCTGCCGCCAATGGGTTGGCCTGCGCGGTCGCCCGATTTGCCTCTTGCTTTGCGCGATGCGTTTGAAATTTGTACTGCGCGTTGTGCTGAAGATTGATTTGCATGGCGGAGTTTATACCCGGCCAGGTCGCGTGTGGTAGCTTTTTCTTTTTTCTTTACCGACTTAGCCCGGTTTTGCCGGATAACAGTTTTGTTATTAATGGGTCGCTTATCCTGCGCAAAAACTTCTGAAGCCCCCAGGCAAAGCAAAGCCATGAATCCCGTAAGGATATACCGGCATAATGACTTTGGGAAAATAATCGGCTTCAAAATATGGGCAATAAACAGGCTAAGATAAGGAAAAAGCGGATTACGCTTCTTACCGTGATTTAACGTAGTAATTGCATTAGAATTTCAACAGCATTTCAATTCGGTTTTTCAACCGTCCCTTCGGTAAAAAATTTTGCTCCAGTGTGGCAACAAATGGAATGGCTGTATCTAAACTGGCTTCGCGCATTACGGGCGCATCCAGGTATTGAAAAGCATGTTCACTAATCCACGCGGCTATTTCGGCACCAATCCCTCCGGTAAGGGTATCTTCATGCAACACCAACACGCGATGGGTTTTCTTTACCGTTTCTAACACCGCTTCTTTATCCCATGGCAATAACGTGCGCAGATCCAGCACATCGGCCGAAACACCGGGTAATTGTTGAAGTATCTCCTGGGCCCAATGTACACCCATGCCATAGGTAACAATGGAAAGATCATTGCCTTCGTTTACTAATTTTGCTTTGCCAATCTCAACAGTATAGTAGTCATCAGGGATGTGGGCCTTGATGGATCGGTATAAAAGTTTGTGTTCGAAATAGAGGTAAGGATTGGGATCGTTAAAGGCAGCACACAACAATCCCTTGGCATCGTACGGGTTGGATGGGTACACAATTTTTAAACCGGGTGTGTGAAAGAACCAGGCTTCGTTGCTTTGACTGTGAAACGGGCCGGCTGCAGTACCGGCACCGGTTGGCATACGCACCACTACATCGGCCGGTTGGCCCCACCGCCAGTGGATTTTAGCCAGGTTGTTCACAATCTGGTTAAATCCTTCCGTAACAAAATCAGCAAACTGCATTTCAACCATCGCCTTCATGCCTTTAATGGAAAGACCAAGTCCGGTACCAATAATGGCCGATTCGCATAACGGTGTGTTGCGTACACGTTCTTTTCCAAACTGCTGCACAAACCCTTCTGTAATTTTAAACACACCTCCATAGTCGGCAATGTCTTGCCCCATTAACACGAGGTTATCGTGGCGCTCCATGCTTTGCCGAAGGCCATCGCTTATCGCATCGATAAAACGTTTTTCAGTTTTAGCATCGGATGCAGGTGTTATTACCGGCTGTTCAAACGGTGCGTACACATCATGCAGCTCGGTAAGGGTATTGGGTGTTGGTGGCGTTTCTTTAAATGCTTCGGCTAAACCAGCTTCAATTTCTTTCTTTAATTTTTTGCGTATGCTGTCGATCTGTTTTTGATCGAGTAGTTTTTCCTGCACTAAAAAATTTTCGTAGTTGGTGAGGGGACCTTTTTTACCCCACTCGTCCATTAATTTTTTTGGAACGTATTTGGTGCCCGATGCTTCTTCATGGCCGCGCATTCGGAAGGTGATACACTCCAGCAAAATGGGTTGCGGGTTAACGCGCATTTTTTCGGCTAAGGATTTTACTGTGCTGTAAACTTCCAGCACGTTATTGCCATCTACCTTTACCCCTTCTATGCCATAGCCAATGGCTTTATCAATAAACTGTTTGCATTTAAACTGTTCACTGCTAGGTGTAGAAAGTCCGTAGCCATTGTTTTCAATTACAAAAATGACGGGCAGGTTCCACACGGCAGCTACGTTTAAGGCCTCATGAAAATCGCCCTGGCTGGTGCCGCCATCGCCATTAAAAACTGCAGTAACTTTATTCTCTTTTTTCAGGAGAGAGGCCAGCGCAATCCCATCGGCCACTCCGTTTTGCGGGCCCAGGTGCGAGATCATACCCACGATGTGATGCTCATTACTTCCGAAGTGAAAGGACCGGTCGCGTCCTTTTGTAAAACCCGAACCGGTGCCTTGCCACTGCGCAAACAGCCTGGCAAATGGAATGTTGCGGCCGGTAAATACACCCAAGTTGCGGTGCATGGGTAAAATGTACTCGTCTTGTTCTAAGGCTTGGCTAATACCTACCGATATGGCTTCCTGACCAATGCCGCTAAACCATTTACTGATTTTGTTCTGGCGCAAAAGCACAAGCATTTTTTCTTCAATTAACCGGGGAAACAACAGGGCTTCATACAATTGAAGAAGGGTTGAATCAGAAAGTTTTTTACGTTGAAATTTCATGATGGATCGGGTTGTGCCGGGGTAACGGCAGGGTTTTCCTGGCGTGAGGATATCAGGCCAAATGTCATTATTAAACTGGTGGCAAGAATTACAAAGAACAATAAGCTGTTTTCGATGGCAGAAATTTTTTGGTTTTCCGGAATACTGAAAAACAACAGGATGCTGATAAGCCCCCGGGGCGCGAGAAAATATTCGGCTGCACCCGCTTGCCGAACAAAAAATTTCATATAGAGAATTCTTACGGCATAAATAACAACTACCACAACACCCCCGTTTATCAATACCGAAAGGTGCTGCAGCGAGGCAACATCTAATGTAAATCCAAAGATCAGGAAGAAGAAAGTACGCACAATAAAGGCGCTTTCGCCACTTAGCTGATTTAATTGATGAAAGTCTTTATAAAAGTTATCGTATTTAAAAATGGTTTTAAACCAGGGTACCCGTATCCAGTGCAGGTTATTCAGAAACAACCCGAACGCCAATACAATTACCAACGTGGGCAGGTGGTAGTATTTTCCAATGGCATAAACCAGAATCAGCACGGCAATAATCAGGAAGAATTTAAGATGATGGGTAATTCGCTTTAGCAGGTAAAGCAGAACCAGGCAAAACGCAGCGGATAATATCAGGATAAGAATCGTTTGCCATCCCAGCCGTACAAAAGACATGGCATTGACGGTACTGTTGGCAATCAAAAAATTGAAAAGGATAACGCCAAAAATATCCGACAAGGAAGATTCATAAACGATAAAATCCTTGCGGTTGCCGGGTAAGGTGGAGGCAGATGGAATTGCAATGGCGGAACTAATCACACCGAGTGGTACCGCATTTAAGAAACAGGTGCGCAAATCTGCTCCCGTAAGGTATTGATAAAAAAGTGCGATGCCGGTTGTAGTAATAATCAGAATGAAAAGAGCGGAGCCAAGTGATCGTTTTATTAGTCCCAGTTTTTCGCGTTCTAGTTTAAGTTCCAGGGCGCCTTCTAAAACAATTAAGATCAACCCAATGGTGCCTACCAGGGGTAAAATGGCTTCAAAATTGGGTACGGGCAACTCCAGCCAGGTAGCCAGGTAGCGCAGTCCAATGCCGCTAAGCAACAACAGAATTACCGATGGGATTTTAAATTGCCGGGCAATCAAATCGAACAGGTAGCTGAAGATAACCAGCCCGCAAAGCACCATAAGAGTTACTTCAACCGACATACAGGTAAGGATGCGTGGCGCTAAAATATAGAAAAAACCGTGCGCCCACCTATCTTGCATCAAAATCTGATAATGATACCCTACACTGCGTTTACGCTCGACAACGGATTACAGGTAATTGTGCATGAGGATAGTTCGGTGCAGATAGCTGTAATGAATATTTTGTACGATGTGGGCTCGCGCGATGAGAAACCCGACAAGACGGGGTTTGCACATTTATTTGAACACTTAATGTTTGGCGGATCGGCCAACATTCCATCGTATGACGAACCCCTGCAGGTAGTGGGTGGCGAAAATAATGCATTTACCAATACCGATATTACTAACTATTACCTTACCCTGCCCGCCTCCAACCTCGAAACCGGTTTTTGGTTAGAGAGCGATCGCATGCTGAGTTTATCGTTCGACCCCCAGGTATTGGAAGTACAACGCAAAGTGGTGATTGAGGAATTTAAACAACGGTACCTCAATCAACCCTATGGTGATGTTTGGCTAAAACTAAGACCCCTGGCATATACCCAACATCCGTATCAATGGGCTACCATAGGAAAGGAAATCAGTCATATTGAAAATGCCACCTTGCAGGATGTAAAAGATTTTTTCTACACACATTATATTCCCAGCAATGCCATCCTGGTGGTAGCAGGAAACGTAACCGTAGCACAGGTTAAAGCATTATCAGAAAAATGGTTTGCTCCTATTCCTGCTGGAATAAAACCAAAGCGAACTTTGGTGGCCGAGCCAAAGCAAACGCAGAAGCGCACCGAAAAAATTACAGCAAAAGTTCCGGCTCATGCACTGTATAAAAGTTATCACATGCCGGGTCGGTTCGATACAGGGTTTCATGCAGCTGATTTGATGAGCGATGTTTTGGGGCGTGGCCACTCCAGCCGGTTGTATAATCAGTTAGTAAAGGAGCAGGAGATTTTCACGTCTGTTTCTTCTTTTACAATGGGCACCATCGATCCGGGATTGATTGTGGTGAGCGGCCGCATAAAGCCGGGCATACCAATTGAAGAAGCAGAAAGCGCGGTAGATACGATTATCCGGGAGTTAGTATCACAAGGAGCAACCGACGAAGAATTAACCAAGGCCAGGAACCAGGCACTTACTACTATCGAATTTGAGAAGGTGGAAGTAATAAATAGGGCCATGAACCTGGCCTTTGCAACTTTGTCGGGCGATGTAGATTCTGTAAATCAGGAGAGCGAAAAAATTGCACGCGTAAGCGCAGAAGACATTCAGCAGGCAGCAGCGGAAATATTACGCCCTGAAAATTCAAGCACATTATATTATTGTGCCGAAGGTATTTGAGGTTTATTAATTCAGGGGAAGAGTTACGGTAAACTCGGCACCTTCGCCAACGGTTGATTGCACACTAATGCTGCCATCGAGTTTATCGAGCGTTTCCTTTACAATGTACAAACCCAGGCCAGAGCCTTCGCTGGATTCGGACGCACGATAAAACATATCAAAAATGCGGGAGTGATGTTCTTTTGAAATACCGGTACCATTGTCTTTCACTGTTATCAGAACATGATCGTCTTTTTTTATTGCACTGATTAGTATAAACGGATCGGGCTGATCGAACTGGTGGTATTTGTACGCGTTTGAAACCAGGTTGTTGATAATAACTTTTAACCGGTTGGGGTCTGTTAAGATTTCAAGCGTGGGATCGATCTGTATTTCAATACGTATCTTTTTGTTTACAACCGAATAGGCGAGGGTTTGCAGAACCTCGCGCGCCATGGCTTCAAGGTTAACAGGCGCCAGTGCCAGACCAAGCCGGGTATTGCGCGAGTAGTCCGTTACTTCTTTTATAAATCCCTCCATGGTTTTTATCCGGTCTTTCATCATCTGAAGAAATAAACCCACCTCTTCCGGTTTGTCTGTCTTTTCTGAAAGATGGATAAGCCCCAGTAAGGAACTGAGTGGCGCGCGCATATCATGACTGGCACTATACACAAACCTGTCAAGTTCTTCGTTGGTTTTGGCTAATTGTTCATTCTTTAGCGCAAGCTCGGCTTCATTCCTTTTTCGGCTATCAATATCGATGAGTGTGCCTACTAATACTGTGTTGCCATTTTCATCTTGTTTAAATACACCACTATCCTGAAACCATTTATAAACTCCGTTTTTATTTAGAAACCGGATCTCATTTTGATAGGATTTTTGTAATGCCATGTGTTCGTTAATGAGCTGTTGCGTGCGGGTTTTGTCTTCGGGGTAAACCATTTGTGAAAAATCTTCACGCTTCAGGTTGTTCAACTCATGATCTTCGTAACCCAGTAATCGCTTCCAGTCAGAACTTACATAAATTGTATTTTGGGCTAATTTCCATTCGTACACACCTGCCTTGGTACCGTGCAGGGCCATTAAAAATCGTTCTTCACTTTTTTTCAGGTCGGTTGATGCCTGAACCAGGCTTTGCTCTACTTCCCGGTTACGATTTATCAGGAAGTACACCACAAATCCTCCGGACAGGATGCCGATAATAAGGTTCGAAATAAAATTCATCCTTACCATGTGGGGTTCATAGCTGGGTGGTGGAATAATATTTAAGTCAGTATAGAAGGCAATCAGAGCCAGGGGAATAGGCAGCAAAGCGAAGGCAATACTTAAAAACCGGTTGTAGTAATTGAAAAGAATTAACCCAATTACCGAGCACGGCACGAAATAGAAGAATACTCCTCCATAGGGATGATCTACATCGGCAAAAATGAAAATCAGAATGTTGATGAAAAGCAGTTGTATAAGTGTGGCGGCAGTGTACTTTCCGCTGCGGTTTAATAAAAACGAAACAAGGCCCCCCAGGATGGTCAAGATGTAATACGGAAAAAATACAGTAACCCCATTGAGCCCGTCCAGAATGATATAGTAAGCACCTATTGCCAGAATAATACCCGCAAACTGACTGCGCAACATCGCATACTTAAAATCCGTACGCGATGGAATTATCTTCTTACCGATCAGAAAATCGCGGAAGCTCATGTGTTTAGTTTCCTTAAATATAAACTGTTATAATGATGAGCCAACTATTACCTTTGAAGAAAAGTAGTATTATGAAATTTAGAGTTGGGCTGGGGTTTGATGTACACGCGTTGGAAGCCGGCAGGGAGTTTTACCTGGGTGGAATAAAACTACCGGCCAATCGGGGTGCAGTAGGCCATAGCGATGCCGATGTATTGATACATGCTATTTGCGATGCGTTATTAGGTGCAGCCAATTTGCGTGATATTGGTCATCACTATTCTAACAAAGACCCGCGCTGGCGCGGAATGGATAGCAAGTTTTTTTTAAAGGATGTAACCCGCATGCTAACAGAGCGAGGATGGGAAATTGAAAACGTAGATTGTACGGTTTGCCTTGAGGCCCCGAAAGTAAACCCGCACATTGATGAAATGAAAAAAGTGCTGGCTGTTCTTATGAATATCTCAGAAGAAGATGTTTCCATAAAAGCCACAACCAATGAACGATTAGGTTATGTAGGCCGCGAAGAAGGTGTGAATGCCATGGCCGTGGCCTTAATCCGGAAAGAACATTAACCCCCCAGAATTATTGCAAGCGTTTTAAGGTCTGGGCTACGGTCGGCAATTAATTTAAGAATCCCCAGGAAGGGAATAAACAAGATCATTCCGGAAACTCCCCACAGCAATCCACCGGCTACAATTGCCAGAATAGTTACCAGTGCATTTAATTTTAGCTTACTGCTTACGGCTAATGGAAAAATAAGGTTAGCCTCCAGGTATTGAACAATTGCAAACACGCCAATAACACCAAGCGGATACCAAATGGAACTATAGGTGATCCAGGCAAAAGATACCGGCAACAGCGAAGCCACTAAAATTCCAACGTATGGGATAAACGTGAGTATGGAGGCAATAAACCCAAAAAGGAACGGGTGCGGAATGCCTAACAACCAAAGCCCAAGACTGTTTAAAATTCCAACAATCAAATAGACCAGCGCCATTCCCTTAATAAAACTGTAGTACGATTGGATGCTGAGTTTAACAATTTCACGAATGCGATCACGGCCTTCTTGCGGAAAGATGCGGTACAGTACCTCCATCCATTTATTTCGATAAAAGAGAATCATAACAGAATAAACCGGTATTAGGATAAACAAAACTGAACCCACAGCCGATGCGGCAATTGTATTTTTAATAAATGTCATAATACCAGCGCCCGAAGAATTTAAAGCCTGGTTCAGCCACGCTTCCTGTTTGGTGCGCTGTATGTTCAAGCTATCGGTTAGCCATTCGCTGGCCGTTGCTATTGCCTCCGCAAGTTTGGGTTCAAGCGTTGGCCATTCGGTAAGAAAAGAGCTAAATTGAAAGACAAGCAAAAGAACCACCAATCCGAAAAGAATGGTAAGCGCGCTTATACTTACTGCAATGGCCGCCATGCGGCTAAACCGATGCCGCTCTAACCAGCCACAAATGGGATACAAGATGCAACTTATAAGTAAGGCAAACGAAAGCGGAACAAACAGCGTGCGTCCGAAATACAAAATTGCAGAGATAAAAAAGAGGTATTGAAGAATAACCAGGTAGCGATTGGCAGAAGACTTTAGTTTTAGCATAACTTCGTTGAATGATAAACAGGTGTTTTAAAGATAGTGGTTCAAACCTTATATTACTTACAAATCGACATGACTTATGTCAGTAGCGGATAAAGTGAAAATCATTACCACAGCCGATGGTTCCCACTCCCTTCTAAATGAAACCCTGCACGAAACATACCACTCGCGCCACGGTGCCATGCAGGAGTCGGAATATGTTTTTATTGAACAGGGTTTGCGTTACTGGCTTTCGCACAACAATCAGCATATACTGAATATTCTGGAAGTAGGATTGGGCACCGCACTGAATGCCTGGCTTACCTTCCGTTTACCGGAAGTACAAACAAGGAAGGTTAACTATGTAGCAGTCGAAAAATTTCCGCTGCCACCGCCCGTATGGCAACAACTTAACTATGCAGCAACCGATCGAGAATTATTTGAGAGAATTCATGCCCTTTCGTGGAACGAGTGGCAACCCGTAACAGCACAGGCAACCCTATTCAAAAGCGAAGGCGCGTTGTAGGAACTGGACTTGCCACCGCTTGAGTTTAATTTAATATACTTTGACGCCTTTGCGCCCAACAAACAACCCGAAATGTGGACTCATGATGTGTTGCGCAAGGTTGTTGTAAAACTGCAACCCGGTGGCGTGTTTGTAACCTACTGTGCGAAAGGCCAGCTTAAGCGCGACCTGAAGGCCCTGGGGTTGGAGGTACAAAGCCTGCCTGGCCCGCCCGGCAAACGCGAAATGATTCGGGCCATCAAACTATAGCTTTACCTGTTCTTCATCGCTGCAAAGTTTTTAACTTTGCACCTTTAAAAAAAGAAACTGGTGAGCAAGCTTGTTAAAATCGGTACCGTGCAGATGACGTGTACCACAGAACCTAAGGAAAACCTGGCGAAAGCCATCGAACGCATTCGCGAAGCAGCGAAGAAAGGCGCGCAGATCGTTTGCCTGCAAGAGCTTTTTACCTCGCTCTACTTTTGCGATGTTGAGGATTATGAAAATTTTAAACTAGCTGAGCCCATTCCGGGGCCATCCACCGAATCGCTTGCTGCTGTAGCAAAAGAATTAGGCGTGGTAATCATTGCCTCGTTATTTGAAAAACGAACCGAAGGGTTATACCACAACACCACGGCTGTAATTGATGCCGATGGTAAATACCTGGGCAAGTATCGCAAAATGCACATCCCGGACGACCCGGCTTATTACGAGAAATTTTATTTTACACCG
>Ga0116142_10001799_pt1 | contig 24880 bp, 28 predicted proteins | sample AD_UKC033_MetaG_FD_89785 | JGI IMG/M metagenome (GOLD analysis project Ga0116142, IMG submission 89785) | Active sludge microbial communities of municipal wastewater-treating anaerobic digesters from USA - AD_UKC033_MetaG | ecosystem: Engineered > Bioreactor > Anaerobic > Digestate | place: USA... | reverse complement strand
GTATTGGATTGGGAATTCGGCGTCAATTCTCTGCAACTGGGAGAGAAGGGCTAACAGAGTCTCATTCTTCTTTGTATCGAGTTGTGTCATCAGGGGGTGTTGCGTTTTTTCGGGTTTCGTCCCGGAGAACCGACCACGGAGTCCAGATGATCTGTGTTTTCGGCAAATCCAGTATTACCTCTTTATTCCATTTATTGATAGATGGCAACAGTTTTGAATCGAAAAATGTTGATATTTCGATATAGAGTGCCCCCACTCTGTTCATTCTGATGTACATAGCCCACTCAATTCCTTGTAAAACCCAATACCGCAGCCTTAAGCATGTATCTTCTCAAGAGATTGTTAATTTTTTGATAAATTTAAATGCACCTATACAACTAAAGGTTATATATCCTAAAGTGATATATGTTGAGGTTGCTTTTATCTATTCGGCTCTATCCCATTTTTTTATATAGTAATTATTGATTTGTGGTAAGAAATATTATTTTCATAATTTAGCATTTTTGCGCATATTACAAGTTCGTTAAGGTTTTTTATTACAATCGGTGGGTGTGAAATCACTTTCTTTCCCTGAGGGGTCTGTAGCACAATACAGGATAGGCTGTGGGCTGATTCCAGAGATAGGGTCAGGCAAGCCTGCGGCAAAAAAGCCGATCCGTCGAGCCGCGCCATAGAGATGTCGGTCGCTCCAAACGTGGTGTCCAGAAAATTGCAGCCCAGAAGGTCGGAGTAGCAGAGGCAAGTGTCGATCATTCGGGCGCCGGAAAAATTGCAGTGTTTGAGGACGCTTTCCGACATATTGGCGCCGGTCAGGTCGGCGTTTGTAAAGTTGGCGTGCATGATGTGGGCGTTGTCAAGATTGGCCCCTTTGAGACTTGCGCCGGTCAGGTCGATTCCGTCGAGTATAATCCCTTCCTGAATAGCTGTTTCCAAGGCGGCGCGAAGGGTCGGATGCTCTCCGGCATAGAGAAGTACACCCGTGCGGGTGGTTAGTTTTTGTTCCATTTCTTTCTCCCAGTTAGGTTTCACGGTGGACGCGGGCTGCCAGCCTGGTCTGCTGGACAGCGTCGCGTTCCTCCACTATAGTCTTTCAAATTTGTGCTTGGACGTCGTTGTTTCTCTCCTAGCTTAGGTTTACTAGGCGTCGTCGCTTACGTCCGGTCCAAACGCAAATTTATTTGACTATATTTTTTCTCATGTATTGCTCTTCCCCAGAAGATTTTTAGTATCAATACATGATATATATCAAGTTTCTATAAAGAGACTTTATCAATATGTCAACTTTTTTTGTGAAAATGGCTGTTTTCTATGGCTGAGGAGCCTCTACCGGCGATGTTTCAGGAAGGTGTTGCGGTGATCCGTGCCGAAGTTGCGCGGATCGGCGGCGGGCCGGGCGTTTACCGGATGATCGGCGAGGCGGGGGATGTGTTGTATGTCGGTAAAGCCAAATCGCTTAACAAGCGGGTAGTGAGTTATACGCGGCCTTTGATGTTGCCGATCCGCTTGCAACGGATGATTGCGGCGACGCGGTCGATGGAATTTATCACGACCCAAACCGAGTCGGATGCGTTATTGCTCGAAGCCAATCTGATCAAAACATTGAAGCCGAAATATAATGTTTTGCTCAAGGATGATAAATCCTACCCTTATATTCTGATGACGGATGGAGAGTTTCCGCAGATTTTGAAATTTCGTGGGCGGCCTGCGAAAGACGGAACTTATTTCGGGCCGTTTGCCAGCGGGTTGGCGGTCAATGAAACTCTGGCAGTATTGCAACGTGTGTTCCGGTTGCGGAATTGTACGGATGCTTATTTCTCTGCGCGGAAGACTCCGTGTCTTCAGTATCATATCAAGCGGTGCACGGCACCTTGTGTCGGGAAAGTCTCGGCGGACGAGTATATGCGGCAGGTGAGTGATGCTCGCGATTTCCTCAAAGGTAAGTCGCGCGAGATTCAGGAGCGGCTTCAAAAGGAAATGATTACGGCCAGTGTGGATGAAAATTTTGAATGGGCGGCGTATTTGCGCGACCAGATTAAAATGCTCACGCAGATTCAGGGGCGGCAGGGGCCGGATGGCGTGTCTGTCGGAGATGCGGATGTGGTTGCGCTGGTGGTGCGGGAGGGGCAGGTTTGCGTTCAGGTTTTCTTTTATCGCGGAGGACAGAGTTTCGGCAACCGCGCTTTCTTTTTCGAAGCGGTCGATGGAAGCGGCGATGCTGAAATTCTCTCAGGCTTTATGGCGCAATATTACGAGGGAAGGCCTGTTCCGCCTGTTGTTTATTGTTCGTTGAAGCCGAAAGAATCTGCTCTTTTGCAGGAGGGGTTCGGGTTTGATGTGAAAGTGCCGCAACGCGGGGCGCGGGCCGGGCTGGTAGCGTGGGCGGTTCAAAACGCGGAGGAAGCACTGATACGGCATTTGCTTCAGAGGGGAAGTATTGCCAAAACGATGCGTGGCGTGGCCGATTTGTTCGGGCTGGACGATATTCCGCAGCGGATTGAAATCTATGATAACTCGCACAGCGGCGGGACGAATATGGTCGGGGCGTTTGTGGTGGCGTCGCCCGAAGGGTTCGAGAAAAAAGCGTACCGCAAATTCAATATCAAGCAGGCGGCTGCGTCGGACGATTACGGGATGATGCGCGAAGTTATGCTAAGACGGTTTGCTAAAATTGATCCCGATCATATTGAAGAGGTTAGGGAAACTTGGCCGGACTTGTTGTTGATCGACGGCGGTGCGGGGCAGTTGGGTGCCGTTCTTGAAGTGTTGGATGAGTTGGGGTTGTCCGATCACCTTACTGTGGTCGGTATTGCCAAGGGCGAAAAACGAAATGCCGGGCGCGAGAAATTTTTTATGCGCGGGCGCGAGATGTTTCAACTTCCCGTCAATGACCCTGTTCTTCACTATCTGCAGAGGTTACGCGACGAAGCGCATCGTTTTGCCATCGGGTCGCATCGTGCGCGACGGGATAAGGTGGCGGTGGGGAGTAGGCTCGATGAGATCCCCGGAATTGGCGGGAAACGCAAGAAAGCTTTGCTTCTCCATTTCGGGTCAGTCGAGGCGATTATGGGCGCGCGGGCCCAAGACCTTGAAAAGGTTGAAGGTATTTCAAAGGCTTTGGCTGAGCAGATTTACTGGTTTTTTCATTAGGGGAAAAGCCGTAAAAAATCTTAATTAAACTCTTGCGCGGGTTTTGGCGAGCGTGCTAGGGTTCGCTTAGTCCACTAGGCTTTCCGAGTTGTTTTTCTCTGGAATTATCCAGCGAAGACAATGGGTTGCCGAGTTAATCTAGAAAGGTAGATGAACCCAATGTTTCACCGTCCTGCAACACCCAATAGCCCAACTTCCGAGCAAGAGGAAAAAGAGAATATGAGCCAAGCTCCACAAAATCCACAGGCTTCTGAGTCCGCTGAGGCTCAAGCCGACCGTTCCGTTGATATTCCAGCCAGCCCGTTCCAACGTCCTGGTCAACCAGCTGCTGCTGCCCCTAATGCCCCGCGTGCTGCGGCTCCTGCTTACAGCGCTTATCCGAGCGCCTATGGCGTTAGTCCTGCTTCTTCGGCTGCTACGGATCCGAAAGGCCGCCGCCTGATCATCGGTCAAGGTATCACCATGTCCGGTGAGATCGAGTCGTGCGATCTTTTGGTCGTTGAAGGTACTGTCGAAGCTGCCCTGAAAGGTGCCAGCGTTCTTGAAATTGCCGAAACCGGTATGTTCTACGGCACCGTTGAAATCAACGAAGCCACCATCGCCGGTAAGTTTGAGGGCGACCTGACTGTTAACGGTCGTCTGACGGTTCGTGCCAGCGGTTCGATCACCGGTGCGATTTCCTACAAGGAACTGGCTGTTGAGGCTGGCGCCACCATCGACGGTAAATTGTCGCCAGTAGGAGGCAAAGGAGCCTCCTCTGAAAAAAAGTCGCATAGGGGGCAGTCGGTAGACTCCCCCGCAAAAAAGGCGGTGGAACAGATTTCTCCCGAGGAAGATGATCTGCCAATTTTGCAGCGTGCGGCTGGAAGATAAGAGATTTTAAAAAAAACCGGATCAAACGATCCGGTTTTTTGTTGTTCGGTTCCTTGCCTAGACGACGGGAGGTCCAAAGCGGTTTTCGCCAAGGTTGCCCTTCATGCAATACCAGATAATCAGGATGATCGGTCCGATCAGAGGGATCAGGACCAGCAATTGCCACCAGCCGCTCTTATTGATGTCATGCAGACGGCGCGCGCCGATTGACAGACTTGGGGCAAGTAGAGCGAGGCTGATCAGAACAGACAGGAGTCCTAGGCTGAGTGCAATGTCGATAACAATCGCCCCTGCATAGGCCAGCATATAAAACAGCCACCACCACCAGTATTCGGATCTGGAGGCGCGGCCTTCGAAGTTGATGTAGTTGTCAAAGCCGGATTTAACGGCGTCTGGAAAATTCATGTGATCCCTCACAGGTTAGGTTAACAGAATTAATTGCCGAATCGTATCATGCTAGAGCATGTTAGGCTAGAGCGTGGCGGGCGATATGGACGGCGGAGAGGCCGGCTTCGTCATATTGGGATTGCTGAGTGTTGTGGTCTTGATAGATATCCGGCAGGTGCAGGGTGCGGACTTTTAATCCCGATCCCAGCAGATCGTTATTGGCGAGGTAATCCAGAACCAGTGCTCCGAAACCGCCGCTCGATCCTTCCTCGACGGTCACGAGAGTTTTGTGAGAGGTGGCGAGTTTCTTGATGAGGTCGGTATCAAGCGGTTTTGCAAAACGCGCATCGGCGATTGTCACCGAATATCCTTTTCCTTCGAGTATTTCTGCAGCCATTTTTGCATCGGCTAAGCGTGTGCCGTAGGAAAGAATAGCGATGTCTTCACCTTTTTGGATGATGCGGCCTTTGCCGATTTTGAGCGGTGTGCCGTGTGCGGGAAGATCAAGTCCCACACCTTCGCCGCGCGGGTAACGAAACGCAATTGGTCCATCGTTATAGGCGGCGGCGGTTGCAACCATATCGATTAGTTCGCGTTCGTCACTTGGGGCCATTAAAACCATGTTTGGCAGGCAACCGAGATAGGCGATGTCGAACGATCCGGCGTGGGTGGCTCCGTCTGCGCCGACCAATCCCGCGCGGTCAATGGCAAAGCGCACGGGAAGTTTCTGAATAGCTACATCATGCACGATCTGGTCATAGGCGCGTTGCAGGAAGGTCGAGTAAATCGCGACGAAGGGTTTCATTCCTTCTGCGGCCAAACCTGCCGCGAATGTCACGGCGTGTTGTTCGGCAATTCCGACATCGAATGTCCGGTCGGGGAATTGCTCGGCAAACAGATCAAGTCCTGTGCCAGATGGCATGGCTGCGGTGATGGCCACGATTTTTTTGTCATGCGCGGCTTCGTCGATTAAGGCATTCGCAAAAACTTTTGTATAAGACGGTGTGGCGGATTTTGTTTTCTTTTGTGTGCCTGAAATCACGTCGAATTTGACCACGCCGTGCATTTTATCGGGGGCGTCTTCGGCGGGGGCGTAGCCCTTGCCTTTTTGGGTGATGGCGTGGATCAGGATGGGGCCGTTATGCTCGCTGTCTTTGATATTTTTCAAGATCGGGACAAGTTGGTCGAGATTGTGGCCGTCGACGGGGCCAATGTAATAGAAGCCGAGTTCTTCGAACAATGTGCCTCCGCCGATGGCGGCGCGGGCTGTTTCTTCGGCGCGTTTGGCGGCTTCACGCAGGGGCGCGGGGAGAAAGTGTTTCGCGAATTCGCGTGCGCCCATATATTGTTTGCTTGAAACCAGTTTGCTCAGATATTTGCTCATTGCGCCGACGGGTGGAGCAATCGACATTTCATTGTCGTTGAGGATGACGATCAGTCGGCTGCCCAGTACGCCCGCATTGTTCATCGCTTCGTAGGCCATGCCTGCGGAGATTGATCCGTCGCCGATTACGGCAATCACATGATTGCTTTTATTTTGGAGGTCGCGGGCGACGGCCATGCCAAGACCTGCGGAGATTGAAGTCGAGCTATGCCCTGCGCCAAATGGGTCATATTTGCTTTCGGCTCTTTTGGTAAAACCGGAGAGGCCGCCCGCTTGACGGATGGTGTGAATCTGATCGCGGCGGCCCGTCAACATTTTATGTGGATAGGCCTGATGTCCCACGTCCCAAATCAATTTATCGGTTGGTGTATCGAAGACGGCGTGAAGCGCAACGGTGAGTTCGACAACGCCCAAACTTGCGCCCAGATGTCCGCCGGTTTTCGAGACGGCATGGATCAAATCGGCGCGAAGTTCGTCGGCCACATTTTTCAATTGGTCGATTGATAGGTCTTTCAAATCGGCGGGGTCGTCGATTTTTGAATTGCGCAGGTCAGGATGTGGCACTGATTTCAGGGGCATAAGGGCCATGTTTAATAGTTTTTTTTTCGAATGTCACGAAGTGGTTTATTGTCATAATATAACAATGCTCTTTCCTGACTTTTTGTTACGAGGAGTATGATAATATTCGGCTTGAGCGGAGGAAATGGTATGTCGGCTTATTCTTTGGATTCCATCCGGGTTGTCGATTTTGATGAAAGCCGGATGGTGGATTTTAAAAACCATCTGGCTGATTGTGTCGTGGTAACGCGAGACAGTAAAATCCTGATGCAGCAGCGGCCCGCGAATTGGGGGCGGCATGCCGGAGTTCTCAATCTATTCGGTGGTCATGTCGAAGATGGTGAGACGATTGTTCAGGGCCTTATACGCGAATTGAATGAAGAGTTGGGGGCTATCGTCAAGCCGGAAGATTTAATGTTCATTGGTGCGGTGAGCGAGGATTGGACAGATCATACAGAATTGGTCCATGTCTATTTCTGGCGGGATGTCGAAGGAACCATCACCGGATGCTATGAAGCGGAATCCAGAGAATACGAGTCTGTTGACGCAATTTTGACTCATCCGAAGCTGATGGACTACGCTGCGTGGGCTTTGTTGGAATGTCGGAAACGCAGTTTGTTGCCGTTGTAATTACGCGCGGCGTCTCAGCACATAGTACGCCAGTTCTTCGAGCATTTTGGCGCGGCCTTGGAAGACGTGAAGGTGGCGGATTGCCTGTTCGGCGAGCATTTCGGCACGTTGTCTGGCTTGTTCCTTCCCCATCGTGGACACAAAGGTCGATTTGCCAGCCTTGTCGTCTTGATTGGCGGGTTTGCCGCTTTCGTTCGGGTCGGCTTCGACATCCAGAATATCGTCGGTTACTTGGAACGCCAATCCGAGATCATAAGCGTAAGAGGTGAGGGCGCGGCGGTACATGTCGCCAGCTTTGCCGAGGATTGCACCTGCTTCGCAGGAGAAGGCCATCAGCTTTCCGGTTTTCATGCGTTGCATGCGGCTGATCGACCCCAAATCAAATTCTGTGGTTTCGCCGATCAGGTCGAGCATTTGTCCGCCCACCATCCCGTGCGGTCCGGCGGCGTCGGCCAGAGCTGCCACCAATGCACAACGTACATACGGATCTTCATGCGTTTCAGGTTCGGTGAGAATCTGGAACGCCATGGTGAGCAATCCGTCACCAGCCAAAATTGCTGTGGCTTCGTCATAGGCGCGGTGAACGGTGAGTTTGCCGCGGCGCATATCGGAATTGTCCATCGCGGGCAAATCGTCGTGAATGAGAGAATAGGCGTGTACCAGTTCAATCGCGGCGGCGACACGTTTGGCGCGGGCGGGATCGACGTTGAACAGTTTGGCCGATTGCATCACCATAAAGGGGCGCAAACGTTTTCCACCTGCGAGTGTGCCATAGCGCATGGCGTCATAGAGTTGAGCTTCGGCAAGATCCGTTTCAGGCAGAAGACGGCCAATGGCCTTGTCCACCATCTGGACGGTGTCCTCTAAAGCTTCTTTCAGTTCGGGGCTGGTCTCGCGTGGGGACGGGGCCATCAAATTCTCCTTGGGCTTTTTATCTGTTTATTCTTCATCGAGCGGGGCGGTTTTTAGGGAACCATCCGGTGCGACCATGATTTTTTCGATCTTCATTCGTGCATCGCGCAGTTTGGATTCGCAATGATTCTTCAGGGCAACACCGCGCTCGTAAGCTTCGATTGAATCTTCAAGAGAGATTTTTCCTGTCTCAAGGTTGCGGACGATCGTATCTAGCTCCTCAAGTGCGGATTCAAAGCTCAGTTTCTCGACGGCGGCATTTTTTGCGGTCATAGCGGGCGATTTCAGATCGGGTGTTATCCGGTTGTTATATCTTTATTATTGTGTGGAGGGGAGTTTAGGTCAGGACGGGGCGTTTCTCAACCTAAATGTTTAATGTTCCTTATTTGTTCTGTATTTTAAAGGCAGATTTGCACAGGCTGCTGATAATGCAATTGTCGCAATTCGGGTTGCGCGCTTTGCAGACATAGCGGCCATGCAAAATCAGCCAGTGATGCGCGTGGCGTTTGAAATCTTCGGGGATGGCTTTTTCGAGTTTTCGTTCGACGATTTCGACTGTGTCGCCATTGGCGAGACCCGTGCGGTTCGAGACGCGAAAAACATGTGTATCAACGGCGATGGTTGGATGACCGAAGGCGATATTCAAAACGACATTCGCTGTTTTTCGCCCGACGCCGGGGAGGGCGGTCAATTCTTCCATTGTTGCTGGGACCTCGCCGCCGTGCCGCGAGATCAGGAGTTTCGACATATCAATGACGTTGGCGGCTTTGGAATTATAAAGGCCGATGGTTTTGATATGTTCCTTTAATCCTTCCAATCCCAGTTTTACCATTTTTTCCGGTGTGTCGACGATTTGGAACAATTTTTCCGTGGCTTTGTTGACTCCCACGTCGGTGGCCTGAGCCGATAAAATCACCGCGACCAACAGGGTGTAGGTGTTGACCGATTTCAGTTCGCCTTTGGGTTCAGGATCAAAGTCCTGAAATATTTCGAACATTTTGTGGATGTTTTCTTTTTTCATGGTCGTGTTATATCCTGTTTATCGGGAGAAATCACATGAAATTCGACCAGTTGGGATTGGTATTTGACGATGAATTGTCTGTGCGCGGCAAGAATGTTCGGGTGGTGGATTCCGGTGTTCCCGATATTCTGGAGTTTGGCACTGTTACGACATCGCTTGGTTTGATGACGCTGGTATGGTGTAAGAGTGGGCTTTGTTATCTGGGGTTTGAGGCAGCTCGGTCACTGGAGAAGGCGCAAAAATTTTTTCCATCGGTATCTTTTTTACCAAATCAGAAAATGGCCGCGCGTTATACGGGTGAGGTCCTGAACGCGTGGCGAGGCGAGGGTGTTGTTGATCTGGTTGCTTGTGGCACGGTGTTTCAGAAAAGTGTATGGGAGGCGTTGTTGCGCATTCCAGTCGGACATGTGGTGAGTTACGGATCTGTCGCCGAGTATATCGGGAGCCCCAAAGCTGTGCGTGCGGTCGGGTCAGCTGTCGGGGCTAATCCGGTTTCGCTTTTGATCCCGTGTCACCGTGTGATCCAGCAGAATGGTTCCGTTTGCAATTACGGATGGGGTGACGAGATGAAGCGGAAAATTTTGAAAGAGGAAGCTCTGGTTAATCGAGTTTCAGGAAATCCTGCATCCCGTAAAATCCGGCGGGCTGGGTGATTAGCCACCTTGCCGCTTGCAGTGCGCCGCGGGCAAAAAGGGCGCGGTCGGTGGCGCGGTGGGTAAGCTCAAGCCGCTCGCCAGATCCCAGAAAGAAAACCGTGTGTTCACCAATAACATCACCACCGCGGATCACGGAGAAGCCGATTTCGTCCTTTGTCCGCGCTCCGGTTTGGCCGTGACGGTCATAAACGGCTTTGTTCGCAAAACTGACCCCGCGACCTTCGGCTGCGGATTTACCCAAGGCGAGGGCGGTTCCGGATGGCGCGTCCACCTTCTTGCCGTGGTGGGCTTCCAAAATTTCAATGGCGAATTCCGGCCCCAGTGTGCCTGCCACTTTTTTGACAAGCGACATCATCAAATTAACTCCGAGACTTGCGTTCGGAGTGTAGAGGATCGGAGCGTTTTTGGAAGCTTCTTTGATGTCGGCCATTTGCGATTCCGAAATGCCGGTGGTGCCGATGACCAGAGGTTTTTTAGTGCTGGCGGCAACGCGGGAATGGCGGACGCTGGCTTCGGGGGCGGTGAAATCAATCACGAGGTCCGAGACGGCAAAGAGGTCTTCGTCGTCGATCAGGATCGGAACATTGGTTGGAAGATTCCCCTTATCCCGTGTGACGCCGCCCGCCAGATAGAGATCCTGAGTGGCAAGGATTTCTTTGACCAGCATCTGGCCCATTCTGCCTGTGCAGCCTGCAATTCCGATTTTCATTCTTTTAATCCCTTATGTCGTCCCAGAGTTCTTTCATCTTTTTGAAAAAGCCTTCGCTTTCGGGGGAGTGTTTTTGTCCCGATTTCTGAAGGGTTTCATCAAGCTGTTTCATCAGGTCGGTTTGTTTCTTGTCGAGGTTGACCGGCGTCTCGACGAAAATTTCGATGTAGAGGTCGCCGCGTGTTTCAGAGCGCATGACATTCATGCCCTTGCCTTTGACGCGGATTTGCTGTCCGGTCTGGGTTCCGGACGGAATCTTGATGCTGCTTTTTTCGCCGTCAATGGTCGGGACCTCAATATGGCCGCCCAGCGCCGCGGTGGTCATCGGTACCGGAATGCGGCAATGAAGGTTGCTCCCGTCGCGTTTGAAGAAAGGGTGAGGTTTGATGCCGATCAGAACATAGAGGTCACCTTTTTCGCCGCCGCGAATACCGGCTTCGCCTTCACCAGCGAGTCGGACGCGCTGGCCTTCCATGATGCCGGCGGGGATCGAAATCTTGACGGTTTTTTCACCATGGACGCGGCCGGCGCCGCCGCATTTTGGGCAAGGCGATTTGATAACCGAGCCGTTGCCACCGCAAGTTCCGCAGGTGCGTTCGATGGTGAAGAAGCCTTGTTGGGCGCGTACACGTCCTGCACCGCCACAGGTTTGACAGGTTTCGGGCTTGCCGCCGTCGGCCGAACCGGAGCCGTGACATTTTTCACAAGATTCAACGGTCGGAATTTTGAGCTTGGCGTCTTTGCCTTTGAAAGCGTCTTCGAGCGAGATGTCAAGTGTGAATTGGACGTCGGAGCCGCGCATCGGGCCGCCGCGGTTTTTGCCGCGTCCACCGCCCCCCATGATGTCGCCAAACATGTCTTCAAAGATATCGGTGAAGGCTGCGCCAAATCCTGCGCCGCCAAATCCGCCGGCGCCCATTCCCTGAGGCCCTGCTGCGCCGAACTGGTCATAGGCTGCGCGTTTTTGCGGGTCTTTCAGGACGTCATAGGCCTGATTGACTTCCTTGAATTTTTCTTCCGCTTCGGTCGGGTTTTCCTTGTTGCGGTCGGGGTGATATTGCATCGCCAGTTTGCGATAGGCTTTTTTCAGGTCCTCGTCGCTGGCGTTTTTTTCGACGCCAAGGATTTTGTAGAAGTCTTTTTCACTCATTTGTTGTTGCTTTCATTCATTATCAGCCAGCGCCAGAATTTGTCCCACTTCGTTGCCGTCTCAATACGGGATGCTTTTTGCTGAAGCTTCAAGACCTGATTGTAACGGTCTCGCGTCTGGCGTGTTTTTAAATTGCTGTATGCCTCGTTTATCAGTTTCAGTTGGTGTTCGGATATATGCCGTTCATGGGTCCCCAAATCGGGATGCCAGTACGACACAAGTTTCCGGTATGCGTCTTTTATTTCCTGTTCCTGTGCGTCCGGAGAGATCTCCAGAATTTCGTAGTAGGTTTTCTGCGAAGAATGGTTAGCCATGACCCCAATAAAGCCTGTAAACGGTGACACCCTATACGCAGAAGACCGGAGGGAATTCAGTCCCCTCCGGCTGAAATTTCAAGCCTTAGGCGTTTGTGCCGTCCTTGCCTTTTTTGTCGTCCTCATCCTCTTCGAACTGCATATTGGTGAAGTCCGCGTCGATGACGTCATCGGACCCTTCCGATGGGGATGATGATGACGATGACTTTTCGCTGTCTGCTGCTCCGGCTTCTTTTTCCTGAGCCTTGCGGTAGGCGATTTCACCGATTTTCATCGCGGCTTGTTGCAGATCGTTGATCTTGGAGGTGATGGCGTCGGCATCGTCACCGTCCATGATGGCTTTGAGTTCGGCAATCGCTTTTTCCGTTGCTTCTCTATCCGCAGCGGGAAGGTCAGCCCCCACTTCTTCCAATGACTTCTCGGTCTGGTGGATGGCAGCTTCGGCATGGTTTCTTGCTTCGACGGCCGCGCGCTTTTTCTTGTCTATTTCGGCGTTGGCTTCGGCGTCTTTCACCATTTTCTCGATGTCGGCATCCGACAAGCCGCCAGAGGCCTGGATACGGATATTCTGTTCCTTGCTGGTGGCTTTGTCCTTGGCTGTCACATGGACGATCCCGTTTGCGTCGATGTCGAATATGACCTCGATTTGTGGGACGCCGCGCGGGGCAGGGGGAATCCCAACCAGATCGAATTGACCGAGCAATTTGTTATCAGCCGCCATTTCGCGTTCGCCCTGGAAGACGCGGATGGTTACCGCGTTCTGGTTGTCCTCGGCGGTCGAGAAAGTTTGCGACTGCTTGGTCGGGATGGTGGTGTTGCGGTTGATGAGACGCGTGAACACGCCGCCCAACGTTTCAATGCCAAGCGAAAGCGGGGTGACGTCGAGCAGAAGAACGTCTTTCACGTCGCCTTGCAGTACACCACCCTGAATGGCTGCGCCGTCGGCAACAACTTCGTCAGGGTTTACGCCTTTATGTGGTTCCTTGCCGAAGAGTTCTTTCACCGTTTCGATGATTTTCGGCATACGGGTCATTCCGCCAACCAGCACGACTTCGTCGATTTCGGACGGTTTCAGACCGGCGTCTTTCAGCGCCGCTTTACAGGGCTCAATCGTACGGCGGACGAGATCGTCCACAAGGGATTCGAGTTTTGCGCGGCTCAGTTTGACGTTGAGGTGTTTCGGTCCCGCTGCGTCGGCTGTGATGAAGGGCAGGTTAACTTCGGTCTGCGTCGTCGAAGACAGTTCGATTTTCGCTTTTTCTGCGGCTTCTTTCAGGCGTTGCAATGCAAGTTTATCATTACGCAGGTCGATGCCTTGGTCTTTTTTGAATTCATCGGCTAGATAGTCGATGATGCGGGCGTCAAAATCTTCCCCGCCGAGGAAGGTATCCCCGTTGGTGGATTTTACCATGAAGAGTTCGTCACTGATTTCCAAAATGGACACGTCGAATGTCCCGCCACCCAAGTCATAGACCGCGATGGTGCCTTGGTTCTTTTTGTCAAGACCGTAGGCCAGTGCGGCGGCAGTCGGTTCGTTGATGATCCGCAGAACTTCAAGGCCCGCGATCTTGCCGGCATCTTTCGTTGCCTGACGTTGCGCGTCGTTGAAGTAAGCCGGAACGGTGATAACCGCCTGATCGACGGTCGTGCCCAAAAAGCTTTCGGCGGTTTCCTTCATTTTCTTCAGGACCATGGCTGAAATTTGCGAAGGGGCATATCTCTCGCCGTCAATTTCGACCCATGCATCGCCATTGTCGCCTTCAATAATTTTGAAGGGGGCGTGTTGTTTCATTTTCTGAACCTGAGGGTCGTCGAAGCGGCGTCCGATCAGGCGCTTAATTCCATACAGGGTGTTGTCAGGGTTGGTAACTGCCTGACGTTTTGCGGGTTGGCCGACCAAACGTTCGCCATCTTTGGTGAAGGCAATCATGGAAGGGGTGGTGCGCGTGCCTTCCGAATTTTCTACGACGCGTGGCTCTTTGCCGTCCATGATGGCGACGCAGGAGTTGGTCGTTCCCAAATCAATACCGATTACTTTTGACATTTTTTATACCTCTTTTTTAAGTTGGCAAATCATGCGCGACCTCACCATGAGCGTCACGACATATCCCCTCAGGAGGTTACCATTTCATAGTAACCCCTTGTCAGGTATCACATATAGCGCAGTGGGCTCCAAATGGACACCCCGTTATATGCGGTAGATCACAAGAATCTACAGTTTAATTATTGGGATTAAATTCCTAAAAGTCAAGGGGTTTTTGTTATCTCGGAGCCGAGCGTCGCAAGGGAAACGTTTCAAAAGTCCATGTATCTCGTTCTTTAAATTGCGCTTTGAATTCTCCCCTCATTTTGAAGATTAGAGGACGAATCCAGCGGTTACCGGGGTCCTTGAATTCGTTGATGACAATTTCGGTGATTTCCGGACGATCGGTATTTAGGTAGTCCTTCATTTGGTGGAGTAAACGGCTGGCCAGTCCAAAATCTTGATAGTTTGTATGGACCGAAATCTGGGACAGTTCGATTTGATGTTTTTCCGGTTGGGGGTAGAGGGTCAGGCTGGCTACGATCCGGTTGGCGTTGTCGGAAATGATAAAATAGGTTCCATCTCTTCTGGCCATGTATAGAAATTCTGGGAAGTGGGGGCTGCGTCCGGTGTTTTTTGAAATATTATCGTTGTAAGGGTTCAGCTCTACCATTTCTTGAAGGGTGATTTCATCCACAATGTGGACGGGCTGGTGCGCCAGAACGGGACAATTGTAAGCTACGGCAAGGAAAACGTGCTTCAAGGGAGGTCTTGGTTCGTCAAGATTCAGAAACAGGCGGTTCGTCAAATGGGTGAGGGAGCCTCTTAAACGCATTCGGCTTTATAGCAAATATCTTCTGGCGAGTGCAAAGAATATCTTTAAGCCTGTGTATCTACGTTATGAGCGTCGCTGGCGCCGACGGTTTTGGCCACGCCGACGCGCGCGGGGCGGAGCAGGCGGTCGTGGAGCATGTATCCCGGTTCGATGATCTGGATAATTGTTCCGTTCTGCTTGTCGGGGATCGGGGCCTCGAACATCACTTCGTGGAAGTTCGGGTTGAAGATTTCGTCGAGTGGTTCGATCTTTTTAATACCGTTTTTCTCGAAACACGAGAGAAAAACCCGCTCTGTTGCTTCAATTCCCTGAATGAGGGGGAGGATTTTATCATCAGTACGCAGTTCCTCCGGAATGGAGACCAAAGCACGACGGAATGTGTCAGCCACATCCAGCAGATCGCGGGCAAATCCGGAAACGGCAAACTTGCTAGCATCTTCGCGTTCTCTGGCAGCACGTTTGCGCAGGTTTTCCATGTCCGCCACAGTGCGGATCAATTGGTCTTTGGCTTCTGCCAGAGCTTTTTCCAACTGGACTATCTGTTCGTCGTTATGGGGAGCTCCAAGCTCCAAAGCTTCCGCGGCTTGTTCTTCAGCTGCTGTTTGTTGTTTCATCTGAGCCTTGAACGCTGCCGGACCCGTCAAGTCGGTAAAACCCGATGGTTTTTCCGGTTCCGGTTGCTCGTTCTGATTCTGGTTATCTTGCGTTGTCATGCTCCAGAGAATAACAACCCATTCGGGAAAATCAACAGGGGATCGGCGTTATTGGACGTGAATCCCCAATATCCGTTCCATGAACAGCGTGGTGTAATCGACAATCTGGACGATTTGGCCGTAGTTGAGCCGTGTCGGGCCGATGATGCCCGTGGCGCCGATGACCCGCCCGTTCTGGTCGTGGTAGCCTTTAATAATGGTCGACCAGCCGGGATGCTGGAGAATCGGATTTTCGCTGCCGATAAATATCTGTACGCCTTCACCATTTTCAATCGCCGACATGATTTGCAGCATGTTTTTCTTTTCATCGAGAAAAGTCATCAATCGGCGGATTTCATCCAACTTTTGCTGGGCGGTCGGATCTTCGAACAATTTGGCCTGACCTTGAATAAAGATATGTCCTTCTTCGAGAGAGGAGAGCGGGTGAATGATACCCTTGTCAATCAGGTTCTGGGTCAGGCCTTTGAGTTGCAATTCCTTCTGGATTGTTTCCGCTTTCAGTTGGCCTTCGAATTCAGGGAGTGTTTTTCCTGCAATTTGTTCGTTGAGATAATTGGTCAGCCGATCCAGTTCGAATTGCGGTATGGGTTTGTCCGTGTGGATGATGCGGTTTTCAACCTGACCGTCCTGCAAAATCAGTACCGTCAGGACACGATGGGGTTCGAGCGCAAGGAACTGGATTTGTTTAACCGGCTTGTTGGTTTTGGGGGCGATCACCATCCCCACACAGGAGGACAATCCGGATAGCAGGGAACTGGTTCCTTCAAAAATTCCGCTGATGCTCTTGGCCGAACTTGCCAGTTGGCTTTCAATTGCTTTTCTCTGGTTCAGCGGCAGGGCATTGACCGTCATCAGATTATCAACGAACAGGCGCAGCCCTTTTTCTGTCGGTTGGCGGCCGGCCGAGATGTGCGGTGCAAAAAGAAGTTCTTCTTCTTCCAGACGCGCCATGACATTGCGGATGGTGGCGGGGGACAACTCCACTCCTGCTGATTGCAGGGTCTTTGATCCTACCGGCGTGCCATGTTCCAGATACTCCTCAACTATCAGTCGGAATATATTTTTAGCGCGATCATCCATGTCCGCTATTTCAGCATAAAATGCATCTAAAATCCAAGCTATCTTTAGCAGTGTTTTAAACGAGATTTTCTAAAATTGGTTATACTAGGACAGGTGTAGAGATGGGAGATCTGTTTGACTATTCGCCGCTGGATATGAGTGCCGCCGATTTTTGGACTTTGATCGGTGTGATTGCATTTTTGATCGGGATCAAACTTGCGGCTGACGATTCACCCGCCTTTCCATCCTACTATGGACTGATTTTCTCGTTGTCTTCAAGTCTGTTCGTTATGTGGGTCAGGTTTTATCACTAATCCCGTAAATCCGGTTTGACTTTTGCCATTTCCTTCGTTTTGATAGGGCCTCAAGCGAAAGAGAAAGATTTATGGGTCAAGGCAATGCTCGTCCGTCGGGACGCAATTCCAATCAGTTAAGAAGTATCGAGATGATTTGCGGCGTGTCCAAACATGCCGAAGGCTCGTGTCTGGTCAAATTCGGCGATACGCATGTTTTGTGTACTGCTACGGTTGAAGAATCCGTTCCCGGCTGGATGAAGAATTCCGGCAAGGGGTGGGTGACGGCTGAATATGGAATGTTGCCGCGTGCCACTGAGAAGCGGACCGATCGTGAAGCCGCCAAAGGTAAGCAAACGGGGCGGACGCAGGAGATCCAGCGTTTGATTGGTCGCGCGCTTCGTGCTGTGGTTGATGTCGAGCGCATGGGCGAGCGTCAGGTGCGTCTTGATTGTGATGTGCTTCAGGCGGACGGCGGGACACGCACGGCGGCCATTACCGGAAGTTATGTCGCCATGATGAAGGCATTCGAATATCTGATGAGCATCGGGTTGCTCAAGGAAATGCCGGTGAAAGACAGTGTGGCTGCGATTTCGGTCGGGATATTCGAAGGGGCTCCGGTTCTCGATCTTGATTACGCCGAAGATTCCAATGCCGAGACGGATGCGAATTTCGTGATTACCGGTAAAGGCGGGATTGTCGAGATTCAAGGCACGGCTGAGAAAGACCCGTTTTCGGAAGAGCAGTTTCTGGAGTTGCTGTCACTGGCCAAGCAGGGATGTACGGAGTTGGCAGATCTTCAGAAAAAGGCGATCAAAGGATAATGTTTTCCAAGCTTGTACTTGCTACGCACAATCAGGGAAAGGTCGCGGAGATGTCTGATCTGCTGCGGTCTTTTGAGGTCGAGGTCGTTTCCGCCAAGGATTTCGGTCTCTCTGCTCCTGATGAAACTGAAGATAGTTTCGCAGGCAATGCTCTGATCAAGGCGCGCTATGTCTCGGCGAAAACGGGATTGCCTGCGCTGGCTGACGATAGCGGGTTATGTGTGAAGGCGCTTCACGGCGCACCGGGGGTGTATTCCGCCGATTGGGCGGGACCCGAGAAAGATTTTGGTAAGGCCATGGATCTGGTTTATGAGAAAATGGATGGGGCGGAAGACCATTCGGCGTGTTTCATATCCGTGTTTGCTTTGGTGACGCCGGATGAGCAGGAGCGGGTGTTTGAAGGGCGTTGCGAAGGTAAGCTTGTCTGGCCCCCGCGCGGAACGGGCGGGTTCGGGTATGATCCGATGTTTGTTCCTGCGGGTGAAGCGCGGACCTTCGGTGAGATGACAATGGACGAGAAAAAGAAATATTCCCATCGCGCCAAGGCGTTTGCCGAGTTTAAAAAGATTTTCACGTGATGTCGTTCGGCATTTATATTCATTGGCCGTTTTGCAAATCGAAATGTCCGTATTGCGATTTCAATTCGCATGTGGCGGAACGGATCGACCATAAGCGGTGGAGGGACGCGTATTTAAGGTCTTTGGGGCATTGGTTCGGGCAAACAAAAGACCGCGCCGTTGAAACTGTTTTCTTTGGTGGTGGGACGCCGTCACTCATGGAGCCGCAAACAGTTGCGGATATCATTTCTTTTATCAAAGATCATTGGGATGTTGCGCCGAATGTTGAAGTGACATTGGAGGTCAACCCGACGTCATTTGAAATTCCGAAATTCGAAGCATTTCGCATGGGTGGCGTGAACCGTGTGTCAATAGGCGTTCAATCTTTGCGGGCGGATGATTTAAAGTTTCTGGGGCGGGAACATAACCCTGATCAGGCGAAAGAGGCCATTCGTGCTGCCGCGCAAATTTTTGATCGGACTTCGTTCGATCTGATTTATGCGCGGCCCCACCAGAGCATTGACGATTGGCGTTCTGAATTGGATGAGGCGCTGGGGATGGCGGGTGGTCATCTTTCTTTGTATCAACTGACCATCGAACAGGGGACGCCGTTTTATACGCGGCACGCACGCGGAGAGTTTCATGTTCCCGAACAGGATACGGCGGCAGATTTTTATGATGTGACGCAGGATGTTCTGGAGGCGGCGGGGCTTCCCGCCTATGAGGTATCCAATCATGCGCGCGTGGGCGAAGAGTCGCGGCATAATCTGATTTACTGGCGGTATGGGGATTATATCGGCATCGGGCCGGGGGCGCATGGACGTGTGACTCTTGAGGATAAGAAGTTTGCTACACGAGATCACCGCGCGCCGGATGTCTGGTTGGCGCGTATCGAAGGGACTGGCACGGGCGGGGATGCTCCGGAGCTGGTTGACCTCTATGCACGGTTTCAGGAATGTCTGATGATGGGATTGCGCTTGCGTGAGGGGGTTCCCTTTGCGCGTTTAGGGCAGGCCTTGGGTAGTGATGTTTGGGATGTCATGGACCGATCGCGGCTGAAGTCACTGATTGATGCGGGAATGATCGAGGACGATCAAAAAACCCTGCGAACAACGCCGCAGGGTTTCAAATGTCTGAATGCCGTTCTGGGCTATTTACTGGGGAGCTCCCGTGTTGGTAGCCATGGGGGCTCCGCCCATCATAGATGACATGTCGGCGCCGTTCATGGTCACTTTACCCTGTTCATCTACAACGAGGTGGTAGGTTCGCAAGGCCGGGTTATCCTTGTCCTGTTGTCCCATCATTTGCAACATGGCCAGCGGACCTGCGGCTTGTTTCATGTTAGGATCTGCCGCGGCGTGTTGGTTCAGTTCCGCAATGACGGCATCCAGTCCCTCGATTTCAAGATTCTGGTCGGCTACAACCCCCATCGGGCTGGTGGTGCTGGCCTTGGCTTCGCCGGAACCGTTTACTTTATAGGCGGGCGCCGAGATTTTGAGTGCATGGGTTACGCGGCTTCCGGCTTGGGCCAGTATGGCCGGAAAATTCGGCGGGGTTGGTGCTACGGCTGCTTGGTCGGTTGTTTGGCTTTGGCCGAGTTGTGCCGTCGCCTGATCTTTTCCGATTTTGATGATTTCAGCCATCGGGAAATCGTGGACTTTGATGTCCAGATCAAACTGTTCGGGGATGAATTTGACGAATTCGGCATCATTGGTTTTTAGGCCGTTCATTCCAATCGAGAATCCCATGCCCGATTTGGGAGGGGTACTCTGGTTGAAACTCATGCCCCAGTATCCGGTGGCCAAAGAGAAGTTGACCGGATGTCCGTTCGAGGCCTTGGCGGATGTGTTGACGGCGAGTCCCTTGATGCTGAATTTGGCCGAGGCTTCGCCCATTTGCGATTCAAACATCGAGCCCATAACGTCGAAGATTTTCAGAATTTGTTGAGGGTTGTTCTGGATGTTGGCCATGTTTTCTCCGGAACCGCCCATTTGTTTGAACTGGTTGCGCAGGGACTGCATCGCCGCGGCGTCAAGGCCGCTGATCATGTAATCGACATCCGCTTCGCCGATTGTGGCAAAGGTTTCGGTTTCTGTACCGATGACGATGTTCTGTGCCATGCCGTGAATGGGGCCGGACCATTTCTGGGTGGTTGGATCAATGCTGAAATTCTGATCCAGTGAAACGGCTTTGATGGTGCCTTTGGTTGGTTGTTGGTCGGGTTCCGCAGAGGCGAGGAATTCGATATTTTGATAAGCTGCTTTGAGTTTCGACGTGTATCCCAGTTTCGTGTTCCATACGCCCCCTGTTTTTTGATTGCCCAGCGTTACTTTCATGACATCTTTGCTGTCCGGTCCGGTGAGGCTGATCGGCGAGGGAAGGGTGTATGAGAATTTCCATTCTTCGGGGCTGTCGGTCGGCATGACATTGATGGCGATTTTGCCCAGATCGTAGGTCATATTGTTGGGGTAGAGCGCCTTGATATGCGGGGTGACGATTTCGTAATATTTGTCTTTCGGCGTGATGATCAGGTCGCCTTCGGTGGTGAGGGTCGATCCGCCGACTGAGGCAATTTGTTTTTGTTCGTCGATATAACCTTGTATTGCGGATTTCAGTTGTTCGGCGCCCTCAGCGTCAACAGCAGCGTCGGCCCCGTGAGGCATGAAGACCAAAAGGGCAGTGGTGGCAGTCAGGTACGCAGTCAAAGGCAGGGAGCGGAGCATCATGGCGCAAATCCTTGGGGCTAAGTTCGGGTTGGTCGATGGCAGTTTAACAGCATGAAACGGGGATGTTCCAGAGCAAAAATCGCCTTTATCCCTGATATAATTCGCCCAAAATGTTGTTTTTGTCTTGGAGAGTGGCGCGTTTGGGGCTATAAATTCGGGCTGTTTCCACTTTTTTACGGTGTATGACGACCCCATGATTTTATCTGCTATCTCGAAACAATTTACCCTCAAAGACGACGGGCAAATTTATTTTCAACCTGACTCTACCAATCCGCTGCCCGGTGAGCCGCTGGCTGTTGTCCGCAAAGGCGAGATGTTGTTGCAGCCGATGATCGAGATTTTGGCGACACGTGATCTAGGTGCGGAAGATAGGAATGCGGTAACCGAGCATGTGGCGACATGGCTCAAGGCTCATATCTATACCGTGCTTGAGCCGTTATTTGCGTTGGTTGTCGATGAAACATTGCCGGAGCCGGTAAGGGAAATTGCGCTTAAGCTTTTTGCCGGTGTGGGGATTGTTCCGCGTGGTGATGTCGAGGAGCCGATTTCAAAACTTGATGCAGAAATGCGCAAAGTGCTGCGTGACAAAAAAGTTCGTCTTGGGCCTTTGCTGATTTTTATTCCCGACTTGAACAAGCCTGCTGCGGTTCATTTGCGCGCATTGTTGTGGAGTCTTTATAACGATGTGGTATTGCCCGCGCCTGTGCCGCGTGATGGGGCGATGTCGGTCACGGTCGAAACGGAAGGTGCCAATCCTGATTTTTACCGTGCGATCGGATATCCTTTGTATGGGCCGCGTGCGGTGCGGATTGATATGCTCGACCGTGTGATCAATGCAGTTTATGACGGGGCCAAGGATGGCAAGTTCCAAGCCCAGCATTCGATGGCCGAATGGATGGGCTGCCCAATTGCCGATTTATACGGCGTTCTGGAGGCTATGGGGCATAAGCGAATTGAAACGCCTGTTGCCGAAGTTCCTGTCGAAGTAGCTCCGGTTGTTGAGGACTCTCCTAAAGAGGAAGCCGCTCCGCAAGAGCAGCCCGCTGAAGCGACGACGGAAGTTGTTGCCGAGGAGAAAAAACAGGAACAGAAAAAGCCCGATCTGGATTTCTTTATTCTTCGTCGCGGCAAGGCACATGGCGAGCGCAAGGAACGACCACCGCGTGCCGAGCATCATCATGCGCCGGCCGACAAGCCTGCGTTCCCTAAAGAGCGGTATGCGCCCAAGGGGGTCAAGAAAACCGATCGCAAGTCAGATGACGAGGATGGCGAACACAAAAAATTCAAAAAGAAAAAATTTGACGACCGCAAGAAAGACCGCGAGGCTCGTAACGAACCGCGTGTCTATAAAGCCGAAGCCGCCGATCACGACAACCCGTTTGCGGTACTGCAGAATTTAAAGCTGAAATAGTATCATTCCCCACACCATGGAGGCGTTGAAGAGGGAGAGGAGAACGGCGGCGGAGCCGAGGTCCTTGACCTTTTTCGAAGCTTCATGCCAGTCGTTTGAAATCCGCTCAATCACATATTCCAGAGACGTGTTGATGAGTTCGGTAATCAGGACCAGAAACAAACTGGCGATCATCAGAATGCGCTCTATGGTGGTGACATCAAGCCAGAAGGCGAGCGGGACGCCGATAAAAAACAGAGCCAGTTCCTGACGAAAGGCGGCTTCGGAATGGATGGCGGTTTTCAGTCCGTCGATGGAATAGCCAAAGGCTTTGACGATCCGCTTAAGTCCGGTGTTTTTCTGCATATAAATTTTTCCTGATCTCAAGGTCGAGGGCCACAATGTTGTCCAGTGTGTCAGGATTCTTGTCTTTTGCCAATTCGATTCCCTGTTCAACCAAGGGGATAATGTCGCCAAAGCGAATGTGGCCGTTCAGGAATTTATCGACGGCGACTTCGTTTGCGGCATTAAGGGCGATGCAGGCGGCGGGCCCAGCGGCGAGGCACTCATAGGCCAAGCGGATCGAGGGGAATTTATCCGTATCCGGCTGTTCGAAGTCGAGGGTTTTCAAGGTTTTCCAGTCGAGCGTTCTGCCTGTGGTCGTCATGCGGTCGGGATGGGCCAACGCATAGGCAATGGGCGTGCGCATATCGGGCGCACCGAGCTGCGCGAGGACGGAGCCATCCATATATTCCACCATCGAATGAATGACCGATTGTGGATGGATGAGGACGTCGATTTTTTTTGGGGGCATATTGAAGAGATAATGCGCCTCGATAATCTCCAGTGCTTTGTTCATCATGGATGCGCTATCGACCGAGATTTTGCGGCCCATGGTCCAGTTGGGGTGATTGACTGCCTGTTCCGGTGTGGCGGTGGCCATTTGATCCTTTGTCCATGTGCGGAACGGTCCGCCGGAGGCAGTGAGGATCAGTTTTTTGATCTGGTCGCGGTTGTGGTTTTCAAAGACCTGAAAAATCGCATTATGTTCGCTGTCCACGGGGAGAATTTTGACGCCGTGTTTCTTTGCGGCCTCTATCACAATGGGGCCAGCGGCGACGAGGGGTTCCTTATTGGCAATCGCAATGGATTTGGTGTGGGCGATGGCCGTCATCACGGGTTCCAACCCCGCAATCCCCACAATGGCGGCCATGGTGAGGTCGGTTTTGAGGGTGGCGGCTTCAAGGATCGCGGAACGCCCTGCGCCGGTTTTGATGTTTGTACCTGATAGAGCGTCTTTGAGTTTTGGGTACTGGCTTTCATCATAGATCGCGACAAATTCGGGGCGGAGTTTGAGGGATTGTTCGATCAACAGATCGACATTTTTTCCAGCGGTGAGGGCGCGGATTTTGAACTGGTCGGGGTTGGCCGCGATCAAATCAATTGTGCTGGTTCCTATCGATCCGGTCGAGCCGAGAATGGTGATGGTTTTTGGGGTCATGCCGCTTTATCCTTATAGATAAATCCGGCTATATCCCCCTCAGAATACCCAAGAAGTTTTCCAATTACGCCAGTTCTGGGGTGTATAAATTCTTTTTGTCTGCGGATGATTTGTCCGGCTTGGACGTGGGGGGCGAAGGCTCGGTCGGGGATGATTTTTTCCGCTATTGTGCCGTTCTTTGGAGCGATGTCATGGAAGATGGCAAGGTGTTTCTTTGACGCGAGCATCAATTCCAGTTCTTTGCCTTCGTGTGGGCCAATCATGCGCATCCTCACGGCATATTTATAATTGTTAGATAGGCGTAGAACACCGGAATGACGAGGAGGAGGGCGTCGATGCGGTCGAGGATGCCGCCGTGTCCGGGGATCAGGTTGCCTGTGTCTTTGAGGCCTGCTTTGCGTTTAGTGAAGGAGATCAGCAAATCACCCGACTGTCCGACGATACCTAGAATGGCTCCCGCGACAAAGGTAATCGGGAGGGGCGGGGCGTCTTCGGCGGAGAAAAATTCCATGCACAGGCTCAGGGTGATGGCGGGGCCGAGCAATGCTCCGGCATAGCCGCTCCATGTTTTGTTGGGGCTGACGGTCGGGGTCATTTTCGGGCCGCCGATATTTTTGCCGAAAATATAGGCCAGCGTGTCGCTCGACCAGATGCACAGGAAGAGGGTGAGAATCCAGAACGCGCCGTCAGGGAAATTGAGGCGGATGTCGGCCATGTTATAGAACGCCAAGGCGAGATAGAGAAAGCCGATCACAAAAATGGCCGCGCGTTTGGTGGTCGAAGTTACGGCATGTGCGGCCAAATTCACCCATTCGGCAAATGCAATTCCAATGCAGACGGCCAGAAAAATACCAAAGGCCCATCCCCCCCACCAAATCATTCCGAAAACGACAGGTATGAGAATGATTGAGGACAGAAGGCGTTTCATCAAGGCGGAGGACATGAAGGTTCCGGCTCTTTATCAGCTTTTGGAGGTTTTGACGCCACCATAGCGGCGGTCACGGCGGGCAAATTCCCCGATGGCTTTTTCGAGTTCGGCTTTATCAAAGTCGGGCCAGAGTGTCTCGGTGAACACGAATTCGGTGTAAGCGCAGGGCCAGAGCAAGAAGTTGGAAATGCGTTGTTCGCCACTGGTGCGGATCATCAGATCGGGGTCGGGGATTCCGGCCGTCATCAGAAATTGCGGGAAGAGAGCAGAGACTTCTTCTTCGGAAAGTT
>Ga0116142_10001797_pt1 | contig 24886 bp, 26 predicted proteins | sample AD_UKC033_MetaG_FD_89785 | JGI IMG/M metagenome (GOLD analysis project Ga0116142, IMG submission 89785) | Active sludge microbial communities of municipal wastewater-treating anaerobic digesters from USA - AD_UKC033_MetaG | ecosystem: Engineered > Bioreactor > Anaerobic > Digestate | place: USA... | reverse complement strand
GGTTCCGCGATTCAGATATGAGCTAAATGAAAAGACCTTCGAAAGTGCAAAGATTCTGATCGATGCAGGTGTTGATGTTGCATTCACCTGCGACTACCCCGGTCTTCCCATTGAAACCCTGCGCGTTGCTGCTGCCATGGCCATTCAGTATGGCCTTGAAGAGAAACGCGCTCTTGCAGCCATTACCGAGGTGCCAGCCAGCATTCTTGGTGTCGATGCGAGACTTGGCAAAATCAAGAAGGGCATGGATGGCGATCTGGCTTTGTTCTCAGGTCATCCGCTCGATATCAGGTCGCGTCTCGAAGCCCTGGTAGTAGATGGCGATCTCTTCGTTTTCTCAAAAGATCTCAAAATCGAATCAGGCAGCTGATCAGTTAACTACAAAAACGCCTCATCGGAAGACCGATGAGGCGTTTTTTATTACGGTTTTTCAGCTCTTTGCCAGAACAAACTTTATTCGAACCGGCAGAATTTTGCCCTGTAATCTTATGTTGGCGCCGCTGGCAAAAATTATGCGGCGGGCTCTCGCATTTTTTCGTGGATTCAGAACCCAGCGCTTGTCAGTGCTGCACAGACGGGCGTTTTCCGGGCGGGTGCGTGAAAATATTCGCTTCAGGCTGTTTTGATCGAGAAAATTGAACTTTACTTTCTTCATAACTTATTTTTAGCATAGAATGAGAATCAATTCAACTCAGAATTGCCGTTGAAGCACTGATGTGTTATGCTTGGCCGACAAAAACAAAAAGGTGAAAAGCATGACAGAAAACACACTCAGCAGCGACTGCAAGATCTTCGTTAATCGCACACTCAACATGAATACGATCAAGATGATCGGATTCGATATGGACTATACGCTGGTTACCTATAATGTCCCTGCATTCGAAGCCAAGGCGTATGAAATTCTCGCCGAAAAGCTTATTCGCGAATACAAATACCCTGAGATAATCAGAACTTTTGTTTTCGACAACGATTTTATCATTCGCGGACTGGTGATCGACACCGAAACCGGTGATTTTCTCAAGGTAAACCGTTACGGTTTCGTTCGTGTTGCATCACATGGAACAAGATTTTACAGCTTTGAAGAACAAAAGGAAAAATACGGCCCGAACGGCATCGACCTCAGTGACTCGCGCTACTACATTGTGCACACGCTGTTTTCTCAGGCCGAAGGCTGTATGTATGCTCAGCTGGTTGATTATTATGATGGCAGAAGCGAAAAGGTGAATTACAAAAGACTTTTCACCGAAGTACGCAAATGCCTTAACGATGCCCACCAGGAAGAAGAACTCAAGGGAGATGTCGTCAAGAACCCTGAAAAGTACCTGATCAAGGATCAGCGAATCGTCGATGCGCTGATCAAGTTCAAGAAATTTGGTAAGAAACTGGCACTTATAACCAATTCAGATTATGACTACAGCCGCAAGGTCATGGAATATTGCTTTGATCCCTTTCTTAAAACGCCATGGCAGAAGCTTTTCGATCTCGTTATCGTAGCAGCGAGTAAGCCAGAATATTTTACTGCCCGCAACCGTTATCAGAAAGTCGACCCCGAAACCGGCCTGCTTTCAAATTTTTATGGGCAGATTGAGTGGAACGGCCTCTACCAGGGCGGAAATGCCTCTATTCTCGAAAAACATCTTGATCTGAAACCCTCTGAAATTCTTTATGTTGGCGATCATATCCTCGGCGATGTCGTCACCTTGAAGGAAACAATCGGCTGGCGCACAGGTCTTGTCGTTCAGGAACTGGCAGAAGAGGTACCAATACTTGAAAAGACCCAGAAATTGCATCAGCAGATTGCTGATAAAATGGCAGAAAAAGAGGCGCTTGAGGATGTGTCTCTCGCATTGCGCGAACAGATGTGGCTGAAGACCGGCAATCAGGATGATGCCCGTAAAAAGTTCGACGAAATCAAGGGTAAGTTGATCAAGCTCGATGACGAAATACGCGATCTGATATTCGCGACCCAGGAAGGATTCAACCGCTACTGGGGCGAAGTAATGCGCGCCGGCAATGAGATCTCGCGTTTTGCCACACTGGTTGAAAGGTATGCCTGTATTTATATGGCTGGAATAGCTAATCTTTATTACTATTCACCATTCAAGTATTATCGTTCCAAACGACGCCTGCTCGCGCACGACCCTGATCTGGATTTTTGATTCAGAGAGCGTTTCCCTGGCACTGTAACTCTGACTGGTTAATCAGCGGTCGTTGTCGTCTCTGGATGGCGGTTCGTCTTCTGACTGATAAGATTCGTCAGGGTCAGAATCTAAATATTCTGAATCTTCTGAAGAATCGTAATCATCTTCGGCGTAATCTTCTTCAGCAGAATCGTAATCGGCGACAGAATCATCGGCAAGACCTTCCTGTGTTTGCCGTATTATCGATGAGGCTTCTGCTGCTTCAAGGTTTTTGCGTCGGACTTCCAGTGCCAGGCCGACCAGAGGACCGAGTGAAGCAATCGTAGCTCCGATGAATCCCCAGAAGGCACCGTAACCGGGCTGTAAAGCATCGAAATAAACCTGAATTACCGAACGGAACCAGCCGTCAGGTTTGAGTTCCTGACCAAGTTCGACAGCGTGGTTATCATAGATGATCACTATTTCATGTGTCAGAAAGAAAGCGGCGAATATGCCAATAAAAAAGGCCGAAAAATAACTTCGACGCAGAGCCAGCACGGTGCCGATCATACAGCTGAGCATTACTGGCAGACCTACACCACCAGCCCGCCAGCTACGCTGACAGATCGGAGTAAAATCAAGAAAAGTTGAGAATACGATAAGCACAAAGCCTGCTGCTATGATTAAACCGGGAAGTGTCAGAGCAAATCCTGAATTTGAATTTCGCGCTTCCTGGGTGTATTCCATGCTGTTTTCGTGCATTTTGTCTCCCCGGCATGCTTGCCAGATTTTTTCAGCTCAGATCGCCAGGTTCGAGAAACCGGCGCAGGCATGCGTTATCCAGAGCCTTGCTCGGTGCTCCCTTGACTCCGCCATGTTCGTAACTGATGTCGAGAATCAATCTGGGTGTTCTGATCGGTGTAATTATGATGAAAAATTCACAGGTCTTACGTTGCACGAGCCTTATCAGGCCATTCTGCTGAAGCTGAGCGACCACAGCCTCGATAACTTCTTCGTCATAACCGGTGCGTTCTGCAATTTCTGCGCGGTCAAGCTGAACATGGCGGTCTGTCGGCTTGCCAAGCTCAAAATCAAGTTCAATCAGCTTTTTGAAGATCGGCCAGGCTTCAGGTCCGATTTTGTCATTGAGAAGTCTCGGTAGTCCTGAGAACTCAAGCCATTTAGGGAATCTGAAGCACATTTTTTTGGGGTTCTCGGAGCTGTCTGAAGATTTCACGCCCGCCCCGGGATTGAGAAAAGGCTCCAGGTCTGCAGCATTTACCCGCCAGTCGCTGCCGACCTTGACGCCGGGCAGTCTGCCATTACGCAACCAGCGCCGAAGAACTTCGGTATTCATGTTGAGAATTTCCGAAACTTCTTTGAGGTTGAGCAGTTTTCGCGATATGGGCATTGCTTTGTTCATCCTTGACTGGTGGCATATACAATACCATGCACGTTAAGTAGTAGCAAGCAAAATCAGAAATTGTCGGCAAGGCAGTCTGCACAGATAAATTGCAATGATGCTTCTCAATTCGGAGTTGGCAGGCTTCAGATTAATAGGTTATATGTGATATATAAATTTCTCGAGGCACATATATGAAAACTGACTGGAAAACCGAAACAGCACAACACTTCGAAGCTCATGCGCTCGAAACATTGAAACCGCTTTATCGGTGGTTCGTAAAAGACGTTGAGCAGGCAGCCGAAAGGCCGATCGCCGGCATGAGTGTTCTTGATGTTGGCTGCGGCCCTGGCTTTATGATCGAAGCACTATACGATGCTGGAGCTGCACAGGTTACCGGGGTCGACCTCTCAATTTCGATGCTCGAAGCGGCTGTCAAATCTGGGCGCAGCAAGGGAGCCTGGCTTGTGCAGGCCGATGTAACATGGCTGCCATTAAAACCAGCCTCTTTTGATATTGTATTCAGCCGAGGTTCTGTCTTTTTCTGGCCCGACAATGCTCAGGCTTTCAAGAACATAGCCAGTTGCCTCAAGCCGCAGGGTACCGCCATTATCGGGGGCGGCTACGGTCTGAGCACACCACAGGAGCTGGTTGATGCAGTCCGGCACAATCACACAAGTAATGGCGCTATTCCCAGAATCGATCTTGATCAGCTGCAAGCAACAGCCACCAGAACCGGTGGATCGGCCGAGATCGTGTCGGCGCGCGGGCGAGGCTTCTGGCTGATCTGGCGCCATGGTAAACCCGGGAGATAAATTCACCTTTGTGTACCCTTAGCTTCTTACTGCTATAATGTCACCAGTTAATACTGTAGTAACTCGAATAAAATTGACAGGTTGCCTATGAAATACAAAATTCTGCTGATCGATCCTGACAAAACCAAAATAGACCTGGAAAGCCGCGAACTTACATCGCGCGGAATAAATGTCGTCACTGCCCGCAATGTAACTGAAGCCAGTCGTCTGTTGCGTGAAGACGGCCTGATACACGTCATTCTTACCGAATGGGATATACCCATAGATGAAGACAGCGAGGTAAGCGTCAGAGGCGCTGAACTGTTCGAAGAATTCAAGGTGATACGCTATGAAGTCACCATTTTTCTTTACACCGACAAGGCTGATCTGCCATATTTTAAGACTGGCGGCAGTCTCAGCGGCTATTTTTATAAGGGCGAACGTGATTACGACGACATCGTCAGAAAAATCCGTTCAGAAGTAGTTAACAGCAAAAACCGCGCTCCATTTTTCGAGAAGCTGCTTGAATATTCGCGCAAATCAAAAGATTCCTGGCACACACCTGGTCATGCCTCGGGGTATTCGGTAAAAAACTCGATCTGGGCTCGTGATTTTTATGAATTCTTCGGAGCAAACCTGTTCCGGGCTGATATATCGGTATCTGTGCCGATGCTCGACTCGCTGCTGCATCCTACCGGAGTGATTAAAGAGGCTCAGGAACTGGCGGCGCGTGCTTTCAGCGCTCGGCACACTTTCTTCTCTACTAACGGAACCAGCACATCGAACAAGATTCTTCTGCAGACGCTTCTTGCGCCCGGCGATGCTATTCTGCTCGACCGCAACTGTCATAAATCAGTGCATTACGGCACTATTCTTGCCGGCGCTGAACCAGTTTATCTGACGCCTTCCATCAACAATCGCTACGGTATTTTCGGGCCGGTACCGAAACAGCGCATCATCAAAACCATGGATTCGGCGATCGCAGCCGGAAAAAAGCTGAAAGTGCTGATTCTCACCAACTGTACCTATGATGGCCTGATCTATGATATAGCCGATATCGTTCGTGAAGCGCACAAGCGCAAGGTCAAGGTTATTGTCGACGAAGCATGGTATGGTTATGCACGTTTTCACCCGCATTTTTACCCATGCGCCATGGAAGCCGGCGCTGATTACGCGACGCAGTCAACCCACAAAACCATGAGCGCTTTCAGTCAGGCTTCGATGATACATGTCAACGATCCCGATTTCGAGAGTTTTGCCGACCTCTTCATGGAAATTTTCAACATGCATACCAGCACGTCGCCTCAGTATCCTATGATTGCCTCGCTTGATGTAGCGCGCAAACAGATGGTAATGGAAGGCTACAGCCTTCTCTCGCGGTGTATCGAGTTATCTGATACCCTTAAGAAAAGCATCAACAGCCTCAATAAATTCAGAGTGCTCGAACTCGAAGATCTTATTTCAGACGAAGTGCGGAATGACCGGGTAAGACTCGATCCGACCAAGCTTACCATAGATGTTTCGAAAACCGGCTTCACCAGCCGGGAGGTCGAGCATCTGCTGCTCGAAAAGCACAACATTCAGATCGAAAAGACCACCTTCAATACTGTTACTGTTCTAATCACAATTGGTGCCACGCACAGCAAACTTAACCGCCTCTTTCTGGCACTCGAAAACATCGAACAGATGAGCGGCAACCGCAGTCCCCTTCCCCCTGGCGGTAAAAGCGACTTTGGCCTCGAATTGTCGCCGCTCAGGTTCATGCCACGTTTTGCCTTTTATTCAGAGGGCGAAATGATACCTCTGCGCGAAGCCATCAACCGCGTGTCTTCGCGTATGATAACGCCCTACCCGCCCGGCATTCCACTGCTGGTGCCGGGTCAGGTCATTACCCGCGAAATCATCGAGGCGCTCAATCATTACCGTGATTTCGGCGTCGAGATTCACGGCCTCACGCAGGGGCGCCTCAAAGTGCTTACTGCTGCCGATGAGGCGCGTCTCACAGCCGACTGCTACAATCTCCCTGACAACTCTGCCTGAACAGTCTTACTTTGCCTTTACCCGGGTTCTGATAAAATCGCGCGAGATATCAGGGAAATCTGAAAAAATTCCATCAACGCCGGCCTGATTGAATAGCGTTTCCAGCAGCTGGTCGGCCGACATCCCTGCCGGCAGGCTGTCGGCTCTGAATGTGTATGGATGTATTTTCAGGCCATGAGCTTTGGCACTGGTTGCCAGATCACTGAGAATCGGCCTGCCGTTCGCATCGATATCGGTAATTATCTGTTTGATCCACGGCCCGATTCCATTCGCATAAGATGCGACAGCGGCAACATCAAAATCCTCTTCGGTAAGCTGAATTAGCTTGAGTTCGCATTTGAGTTCATGCCTGATGCGTTTTAGCTCTTCGAAATCGAAACATTGCAGATAAATGTTGTCTTCAGCTTTTGTATAACCATAATCGGCGAGTATGCGAATGACGACGGGGCTTATGTCATAGCCCTGTGCACGATGCCAGGCCGGGTCCTTGATCTCGGGATAAATTCCGACGTTGCGGCCGGTAGATTTGTTGAGGCCCTGTATCAGCTCGATCTCTTCTTCGAGCGTGTGAAGTCTGAAGTCAGATTTCCACAAAGGGAAGCGACCAGCGAAAACTGCCGTGCCAGATGCAATGTCGAAGCGCTCGCAGGCTTTGAGTGTTTTGATCTCGGCCAGCGTAAAGTCGAGTGCATAATAGCGACCATCATCGCGGGCGCGGCCGGGAAACTTCTGCGCAACATCGGTAACTGTATCAAGGTGGATATCATGAATAACCAGCGCCTTACCATCTTTGGTAAGAACGACGTCCTGCTCGATGTAGTCAGCTTCCATACCATAGGCCAGAGCCTTGGCCGGCAGAGTGTGCTCTGGCAGGTAAGCGCAGGCACCCCGATGAGCGATGTTTACAGGCAGTTCTTTGGCATAGAGCGGCATAAGGCCTCCCAGGATAAGGAAGATGGCTGAAATCAAAAGTTTTTTCATTATAATACCTCGCATCAGGTTTGAGGTATCTTAGCATAAAATGATAAATAAGTTAGAATTTGCTTTGCGAAGCAACTAGGGGTAATATGTTCAGAAGAAATACAACCCTACCCCAACATGGAGATTTTATGACTCTGAAAAAGCTGAGCAGATTTGCGAAGATCAGGCTTAATGACGAAGAGGAAGAAGAAGTAAAAGACGAAAAAGAAGAGAAATCTTCTGATGTTAACGAAGTTATCGATCAGAAACTGCTGGAAAACCGCCAGATTTTTCTCTGGGGACCTGTAGAAGACGATTCGGCCAAGGATATTGTCGCAAAACTGCTTTATCTCGAAGCGATAAAACCTGGCGAACAGATAACATTCTTCATCAACAGCCCGGGAGGCGTCATTTCATCAGGCATGGCGATTATCGACACCATGCACATGATCAAGTCTCCAGTCGCGACAGTGTGTATGGGCCTCGCCGCCTCAATGGGCTCGCTTATTCTGTCTGCCGGCGAAAAAGGCAAGCGTTTCGTTTTTCCCAATGGCAAGATTATGATACACCAGCCCAGCGTCGACTTTTTGTATGGCCAGGCCAGCGATCTGGAAATCCAGGCCAAGCAGATACTGCGTACGCGCGAAAGCGTGGCTGCGATACTCGCTAAGAACTGCGGCAAACCGAAGGACCGCATTCTCAAGGATATGGATCGCGATTACTGGATGGACAGCGATGAGTCGATCAAATACGGGATCGTCGACGATATCTACAGTTTCAAATAAGTTTCGCTTAGCGGAAATGTTCACAGGCAGGGAATATGGAAGGTCTTGATTATATTTTTCCGGTTCTCACCGGAATCTGTTTGTCGGCTATAACAGGGTTTCGCGCCTTTTTGCCGCCGCTGATCATAGGCATTGTATTGAGATTTTTCCCGGGTCTGCAGAATTATATATACATAGATACCTCAAGTTTCGCCTTTCTTACTCAGGACCCGGTTCTGATCGCCCTAGCCGTGGCGGCTCTGGCCGAGTTCCTCGGCGACAAAGTGCCGGTTGTCGACAATATTCTCGACTGGCTCGAACTGCCGGCCAAGATCGCTTTTTCGGCAATTCTGACCTATGCTCTGGTGCCCGGGTCATCACACTGGTTCTATCTGCTGGTGGCACTGGTGTTTGCAGAATCGACTACGCTGACCGTGCATACTGGCAAAACCGGTTTGCGCGCAATCTCTACCGCAACGACCGGAGGAGTTGCCAATCCGGTCGTGAGCTTTGTCGAAGACGTAATCAGCTTCATAGGGGCTCTGGTTGCCCTGCTGGCACCTATGCTGGCCGCTCTCGGCATAACTTATCTGCTGTATCGCTGCTTGCGCTTTCTTTTCGGCAAAACCGGCGGCAATGAAGGCAAGATCGCCGATGCGCGACCATCTTTTGTCTGGTATAACGTTTCGCAGTTCGCCAGTCGCTGGTTTTTCCGCATTTATAACGGAATGTCAATTCATAATTACGAACTCGTTCCGCAAAATGAACAGTTCGTGACCGTTGCCAACCATGCCTCGATCTGGGATGGCTTCATCATGGGCGGTGCAGTGCGCCTGCCGCTGTTCATCATGGTTAAAAAAGAAGCATTCGATAACCCGATGATGGGCTGGTATCTGCGCAAAGTCCTGTGCTTTCCGGTGGACCGTTCGAAGGTTGATGCCGCTGCAATCAAACACGCCATGAAAGTGCTCAACGAAGGGCATAATCTTGGCATTTTTCCGGAAGGAACACGCAACCGCAATGGCCATGTCAGCCCGTTCAAAGCTGGCGCTATCAAGTTTGCTCTCAAAAAAAAGCTGCCCATAGTTCCTGCCTATATCGCCAATTCACACCAGCTGACACCGCCAGGCACTACTCTGCCCCGCCCCGCCCGCATGTCTGTGCACTTTCTCGAGGTAATCGACACTAAAACCGAACTCGAGTCAGGCAAAGATGAAGAACAGATTCTTCAGATGCTTTACGACAGAATCTGCGCCAAGGGTACAGAGGTCATGGGTTACGATGTGCGCGAACCTCATACCGAAGAAGCCGGCGAAAACGGTGAAACGCTTTCGGCAACGGCCTGATCGATGCAGTCGTCATTTCGTCCCGACCGCTTCAGCAGCTGCTGGATAAGAATCGACCACGACAGCCTGACGAGTAATATTCACGCAGTCGCAAAATCTGCAGAGCTGATCGATCTTGGTCTGCCACTGCTGCGCCAGATATGGCCCTTTATTGAAGAAGACATTCTGCGTATCGGCATACAAGGCCTGGCTTGCGCTGATACCGATACTTTACTCGGTGTCGATGCTTCGCTTGAGCGTATTCTCAAACCTGGATCGCGTCAGAGCGACAAGGGTTATGCGCGTGCCGGCATTGTGCCTGTAATTTCTTCAGTCGCAGAGTGCCTGGCTCTTTCGAATCTGGCGCAAAGCCTAGATCAGCGCCTGCCGTTTCTCGTGCATGTGCGCAGTGCCGACAGCGACACGCCCAGTGGCGACTGGAACCTCGAAAGTATCTGCGAGAAAGTGCCTTCTCTGCCAATGATCGACCTCACCGGTTTTTATCTTAAATTTACGCCGCCCGCCCGCCTGCTTGGCTATTTCAGGCGCCTGCTGCACAACGCCGATGCAATTGCCCAGAGAATAATATGCCCGATTGCACCACGATCTGAGAGTATCGATGGGGTTACCTGCTACTCTCTATGGGAGAACCTGGCGATAGACACCGACGCTGCGACCTGCTTTCCGGTCGAGATCGGGTGCTGGGCGTATCCTGTTCGTGCTGGCAGCGATTTTCAGATTTTTCAGGCTGATATTGGCCGCCTTCAGGGCCTGCCTGAGAAGTTTCCGGTGATAGTGGGTGGCGAAAGAGCTGAAATCGAAAAAATCAGCGACGATTTCTGCGAGTTTGTTGTCAGAAGGCAGCTGGCCGGCCCTTTTCCGGCAAAGGCCCTGATAACTGGTGGTTCGGCTCTGGCGGCGGTAGAAATGTCAGAATGGCGGCCAGAAGATTTGCGAAACCTGCTTCTGCACCTCTCCGGGTGCCCTGTCTATCTGCAGCAGAAGAACCGCGTCATCGAAATAATGCCCTGATTCAGTGTCGCGGCACAGCAGCAGAATCATCAGCAACTACTTTTTTGAAGAGATGCTCTTCGTCGGCAAAATAAACGCGGTCAACCACCGGGGTGATCAGACGTTTATCAGCAAATGAGTTCAGCAGCCATTGTTCGAGAAAGTCTTTTATGCTGATCCGGGCAGTATCGCGTATCGAATCGATGTTCTTACGCCCGACCTCTTCGAGCAGACCTGGAATTGCGTTCTGCAGAGCGAGTTTGACCTCTTCACTGTCACGAATCATGCTGTCTTTGACGACTCGCAGGTCATACCGTGCAAGATCGATTGCCGGCCGATTGAAGCTGATGGTTGGCGCCACGACGATCAATCGCCGCCCATTATCACGTATATAAAATAACCATTCACTGTCTTTAAGCGGCACATAATAGGTTATCTCACATGGCACCCGTGCGGCAACTTCGACGATGCCGCCCGGCATGTAACGAAAAAGCTTTTTCTCACTAACATAGGCGAATTCTTCTTTGGTATTGAGTGCGGCAACCTGCAGGCTGTTCTGACCCTGCAGACTACCGATGTAAGAAGCGAACTGCCCACGTGTCATTTCTTCGCTGAGCGCTGGCAGCAAAACTGCTGATGCGGTTACCTGCGAGAAAAAATACCAGATCAGCGAACCTGCCGTCAGAATAACGCATACAGCGACTATCGTAAAGGCCTTGGCCCAGGTAAAAGAAGCTGGCGTGCGCTGGCTGATCTCCTGCTTCTGATCGATCATCGACAACCCTCAATTCCCCGCCGGCATTTCCTCAGGCTCCAGGACCGGCAGTTCTTCGGTCTGTGGTTTCGCACGGGTCGGCATGAATTCGCCCTGCAAAAGCACGTGGTCTGGCATGAATTCGATACTGCCCTTTCCTGTCAGAATTCGCGCTACAGAACTTTCTGTATTTTTTGTCGCCAATTTTTTGAGGTGATCGGTGACGTAATACGCGAACCAGTTGTCTCCGGCGAGATCCAGGCTGTTTATTTTCAAGCGCTCGACCTGCAGCTGTTTATCAGATTTTTTCAGGTCGATCTGAAAAACCAGATTGCGCACAAAAAAACCTGAGCCGATCACATAAAGAGTTGCGCCATCCTTGTTAACGGCACATCGCAATCTTTGCAGGCAGAAACCACCTTCAGGCGGTATTTGAAACCCGCTGAGAAACGCGTTGAACTCTGACGGCGAAAGCTTGATCGAGCTGGCAGCAGCAGGTTCGAGGTCGACCAGTTTTTTCTGAAGCGACCAGAAGTCTTCCTGTTCAGGGCCGGCAAAATCCGGCAACGTAATCGGAGTGCTGATCAGCATTACCGGCGAAATCACCAGTAATGCGGCCACAACCAGAGCCAGCAGCGAAAACATCACCGGGTGCAGACAGAACAGTAAAACCCTCACGAAAAATGATCTTCGCGGTTTTTCAGCGGCGGGTGTCTGACTCATCAGGATTTAAAATTCTTGAGCACAGACTGTTCTTCGAACGACAGCAGTTTCTCGATATCGAGCAGGATGATGAGCTTATCATTGAGCTTGGCAACGCCCTGAACGTATTGTGAGCTGATATTCGACGAGAACATCGGCGGCGCCTTCTCGATTTCGTCTGTGTAAAAGCGCATGACCTCGGATACGTTATCGACAATCATGCCAACCTGATTTTTTCCGAGTTCCACAATAAGAATTTTCGCGGTATGCTTGCTTTCATTAGCATCGAGATCGAAGCGTTTGCGCAGATCGATGATCGGCACAATGGTTCCGCGCAGGTTGATGACGCCTTCGACGAACTGCGGCGCTTTGGGAACCTTGCGAATTTCAGTCATGGCATAGATTTCGCGCACTTTATGAATAAAAAGTGCGTATTCATCTTCGCCCAGGTAGAAGCCGACGACTTGAATCTCTTGTCTGATGCCGGGTTTCTTTACTGCCATATCAGTTATCTTCGCTCCGTTGCTGCTTTTTCTCGGTATATTGTCTGCGTTTTTCTTTTAAATAAATGATAAAGCTGGCAAGTTGCGCCAGCACAACTGCCGCATCGTCGATCCAGCCGATGATCGGAACATCGGGAATAAAATCTGCCGGGCTTATCACGTAAGCAATCGTGATGAGAAAGAGCAGCATCTGAACGCCAGGCTTTGCCAGCAGTTGTTTGGGAAATGACGGGCCTTTTTCGGTCATGATTCGAGGTCAGCTGAGCCAAAGCTGAATGGCAGCAGCTCTTCGTCGCTTGTGCGTTTGGTTTCGCCGCGGTTATTGACCAGCAGAATTTCGATGCCGGGTGCCAGTTCGTGGATCACCTGGCGACAGGCCCCGCAAGGTGCTGTAAATGCCTGGCGATCGACATAGATTGCCAGCTTTTTGAATCTCTTGTGTCCGGCTGCTATGGCCGTAAACAGGGCCGTGCGTTCAGCACAGTTGGTCAGGCCGAAACTGGCGTTTTCGACATTGCAGCCCTGGATTATCTCACCATTATCGAGCAGCAGAGCCGCTCCGACCTGAAAGTTCGAGTAAGGCGCATAGGCCATTTTGCTGGCTGCTATCGCTTGATTGATCAGTTCCTTTTCCTTCATTCTGTCACCTCATAAGTCTTACTATTACCACAAAGCCACAGTTAACTAAAGAAAAAAACACCCCTGACAGGCAGGGGTGCTTTTGCAAACAATATTTGAAAACAATCAGCGTTTTGAGAACTGTGGTTTTCTTCTTGCTTTTTTGAGACCGTATTTTTTGCGTTCCTTCATTCTCTGGTCGCGAGTGAGAAAGCCACTCTTCTTGAGAGGAGAGCGAAATTCTTCATTGAATTTGACCAGGGCGCGGGCCAGGCCGTGGCGCAGGGCGCCTGACTGACCGGTGCTGCCGCCGCCGGCGATATTTGCATATACGTCGAACTTGCCAAGAGTTTCGGTAGTGGCAAGGGGCTGTACAATGATCTTGCGGGTCAGAGGAATCGGAAAATATTCCTCAATGGGTCTTTTGTTGATAACGATTTTGCCTTCGCCGCGGCAGATGCGTACGCGCGCGGTAGCAGACTTTCTTCTGCCGGTTCCCCAGAAAAATACTTCAGCCATTGTGTATTCCTCCTTCCTTACTTGGTAAGCTTGATGGCTTTAGGCTGCTGAGCGATGTGGGGGTGCTCATTGCCTGCGTAAACCTTGAGTTTACCGAGATACTGCTTTCTCAGCTTGTTGCGAGGAAGCATTCTCTTAACGGCAACCCAGACCATTTTGTCGGGGGTGTTTTCGAGCATCTGGCCATAGGAAACTTCTTTGATTCCACCAGGATAACCTGTGTGCCAGTTGAATTTCTTGTCGTCGTGTTTTTTGCCGGTCAGAACGATCTGGTCGGCATTGATGACGATAACGAAATCACCACAATCAACATTGGGGGTAAAAATAGGTCTGTGCTTGCCACGAAGGCGGGCAGCGACCTGGGAAGCGAGGCGGCCAAGAGGCATGTCTTTGGCATCTACCACGACCCATTCACGGGTAAAATCAGTTTTCTTAGCATGGAACGTCTTCACCGATTTTTTCTCCTTTCGGTTAATACATGACTTTCATCAGATAAAGTCCGCCGGGCGGTGCAGGGGCGCCTAGCCTTCGTCTATTCTGATTACGGTACAGTTCTTCGATTTCCGCCACCCGCATTTCGCCGTTGCCCACCAGATATAACGCCCTTGCCATATTGCGAACCATGTTATGCATAAAACCGGTTCCGATTACGTCAAAGGTGATTACCTCGTGCTCAAGGCTGACGCTGGTTTCGATAATCTTCCTGACGGTGCTCTCATACTGGCGCGGGGATTTAGCAAAAGCGGCAAAGTCGTGTTCGCCGATGAATTCGCGTGCCGCCGCCTGCATTTTTTCGATATCGGGAGACTTGTTTAACTGCCAGAAGAACCTTTCGAGGAAAGGCGAAGCAGTTTTGACCAGTCGGAAAAGATATCGGTAGTGCTTGCCGCGGGCGGAAAAACAAGGGTGGAAGCTCTCGTCTGCTTCTTCTGCCCTGCTTACCCTTACTGCCCCAGGTAGAGCGCCGTTCATTCCTATGATTAACTTTTCAACCGGAATCGGACACTCAGTTCTGAATAGAACCACCTGTTCAACCGCATGAACCCCGGTGTCTGTCCGACCCGCCCCGACTGCCCGACATTTTTCACCGGTGATCAGCTTGATTACTCTTTCGAGCTCACCCTGAACTGTTGGTATGTGCGGCTGGTATTGCCAGCCGAAAAACGCGCTACCGTCGTAGGTAACGAACAGTTTAAGATATCTTGCAGTCATTGTCAAGCTTTATATCTTTCTTTACGCAAATCGGTGTCGCAGTCGGGTTCGATTTCGATACCGATTCCGATTGCGATACCGACTATTACAGACCGGCAATATACATCCTGCTGCTCCAAAAGTAAATTCCCATTCGACGTGATCCTGATACGTCGCGCAAAATGCCGATTAACCCATTCTCGTCATTATATATTCACCTTGTGGTGTAGCGCATTCAGCCATAATGAATAATGATAGGGTTGCTTGATATTGTGCGAATGTTCTGTCTTCAATCGTCCTGTGCAGATAACTTGAGCATTTCGCAGACCATGCTTCCTTCGAGCTCTTTTATTGTGATGGCATAGTCATATGCCGTTCTGCCGGAGTTGTCTTTCATTCTCTTGTCCGCCCCTGCCTTTAGCAGCAAGGGAACCGTCTTTTCGACAGACAGTCTTGATGAGTCTTTTCTCTCTGAATTACCGTATCCCAGAACTGCCCATATCAAAGCTGTTCTGCCCTCATCATCCTGTAAGTTCAGATCTGAGGCCCTCTCGATCAGAGCCAAAAGCTCTTTTGTATAATCAGGGTCTTCAGGGCATGTTGGATATGTACGCCCTGCGGCGACCATGAGTGGGGTCAAGTTGCCAGCCAGTCTTATATTGGTATCTGCACCCATTTTAATCATGTAGAGCGATGGCTGGGGATCGTAGTGTGTAACAACGTAGTAATAAGCAGTGCGACCATCAGAGTCGCGCTCATTTATATCGAGTCCATTGGCAAAGAGTGCGTTCAGATGTTCTCCAGGAAAACCCTTATTGTCGCTGCTCCACACACAGGTGTTTATGAGGGCGTTCATTCCATAGTTGTCTTTGGCTGTGACATCAGCCCCACATTCAATGAGGGTATTTATGGATTCGGGATTTTCTGCGTAGGCGGCAGACATCAGAGGCGTGGAACCTGAATCGGTTCGGGCATTTACATTCGCTCCGCGTTTTACCAGGTATCTGATAATTTTACCCGAATTACAATTCTCAGCTGCCAGAAAGATGGCTGTTCGACCTAAGTCATCGGTTTCATTCACGTCTGCTCCGTATTCTATCAGCAGATCAAGCATTTTTGTATTGCTGGTGAATCCTGCTGTCATCATAAGCACTGTTTCGCCATTTTTATATTGCCTTGCTTTAACGTCTGCACCATGTTTGAGCAAAAATGCAGCAGGGATTTCGCTAACTTTACCTTCTGCTTCCAATGCGGTAAATACCATCAACAAGGTTGAGTCCTCGTCTCTGCAATCTACCTCTGCTCCAGCCTTGACCAGGAGTTCAGATATTTCGAGATTGTTATTGATGAGAGCCTGGTAAAGCGGCGCGCACCTCAGGTTGTGAGGGAAGTTGACTTCCGCTCCTTTTTCTATAAGGTATTGTATAATCTGAGGGTTTTTCGTGTAATCTATTGCTGAACTAAGAAGAGGCTCCCTTGCATTTATCAGGTTTAGATCGTTTATTCCAGCGGGTGTTACGTCTTTCAACAGTTTTTTCACCGCCTCCAAAGAAGTTTTCTCTTTATACGTCGACATGGTAGACAACAACTCTAAAAGAGAGTTAGCTTCAGTAGAAGTCTCTTGCGCTTCATCTGCTGGAAAGGCATTATTTGCGAGAATCAGGAGGATTAAAAGCAGAGCGGGACACAAGCTCTTAATCTTCATTCACTTGCCTCCTGCTTTTTTATTGTAATGCCAAAACCACAGGGTATATCGCTTACCTTTTTGCCAGGAGAGCTAGAGATTATTGTTTTTTCCTCACTGTCCAAATAGCACCTGCTTCCGCCATCAAATATTATGGCAGAATCAAAACCAAGCTCCATCAGATCTGCCTGAATCTGCTTTCCGGTTTTGCCATCTTTCGAAGTTTTTCCTTTTGTCACTATTACATAAAGATCACCTTCGTGTATTGCAAAAAAGGTGTGAACAGGGTCTGCCAGTTGTGCGGAATCCCATGCGGTAGTCGCTTTAATTTCAGCCTTATTTTTTCCCTTATTTTTCTCGCGTTCTATGAGCGCAGCGCTTGGTTGATCAAATTTCTGAACCTTTACAATATCCTCGCCGCTTATCGGCTTGCCATCTTTGATGATCAGAACTCCGCCTGCCATAAGGTTAACAACGGTTTTTTCAGGATTATCTCTGCCTTCGAATGGTTGTCTGACACCCGCTTCGGAATTGTCAGCGGTCAGAGCCACAGCGAAACTGCCGTCTTTGAGCTGCGCCAGTGCACCTCTGTTTTCGGCCTTTGATTCCGTTGTGGCGTTTACGAGTTTGCCATTGACTATTATCGTGCCAAGGGGCTTTCCGAAAAAAAAGGTTCCGTTAACAACTACATCGTAGCGTCTTTTGCCGCCGCTATTAAACTTGTCAAGAGGGGTATCCATTTTCAGCCCGCTCAGGCTTTTATGGCAAAGCAGTATTTCAAAATCCTCTACATGAGCAACATAATAATTTCTATTCCTTAACTCATCAAGAAAGCTTTTTTTAGCACCCGAAGTTTTCGGTATAGAAGGCTTCGATGTGTCAGGGGCAGCCAAAAGGCCGAGATTGAAATCCCACTGTTCTTTAAAAGCTTCTTTTTCTTTTTTTATCTGTGCTTCGACGGTGGCAATGTGTCTGGATTTTTCTTGTTTGGCCATCTTGTGAAGTTCGGTAAATGCATTCGCCTGCTTAATCATTTTTGCAAGCTGTTTTTCAAGACTGGCTGACTGTTCATTCTGAATCTGTTTTGACAGCTCTATGAGTGGTTTTTCAGGTTTATCTTTTGATAAATTTTCCAGATACTCCAGAAATGTTTTTGCCTGGAAAACTCTTAAGCTCTTGCCCTCTTTAGCTTCAGTGACTACCAATTTCTTTTTTGCGCTCTCGATCGGTGAAGGCCTCTTTTTTTCTTTCATGTTCTTTTCCTTCATTAGATTCTCAAGGGCAATTATAGCATATTTTTACTGTGTAAGCGCTCATTAAGCTAAGTCGGTCGGCTCTGCTTAAAAGGTGATAACCAAACCCACCAGAAAGCCAAAAACTCCGCGCAAAACCTCTAAGTCACAACGATAAAGACACCTTTATGTCTGCGCGAAGTCTCAGAATACATCTTTAACGACCAGCCCAGGTTGCTCAAATTTTGCGTTAATCAGCGCTATTCCTGTTTTTCTCGTTCGTCAATTGCCGGAAAGCATTGCTAAAATGAAAACGCCCGGTGGTCAGGCCGGGCGTGCAGTTATGACTGGTATTAAGATGGTCAGTCGGTGACTCTGATTTTTTGTGAGATGCGGCGTTTGGTGTGGTCGAGAATCTTTTCGATGTCTTCGTAGGTGCCTGAGAACATGGCGAGTTCGAGATTCCGGGCTATTTCGCCAATGAATCTTGCTTCACGCAGATTGGCCGACTCAAGGGTGCGACCGATCTTTTCGAGGAATTCGCCGAACGAAATGGTTGACTTTTCGAGTTCTGAGCATGAATCCCAGACGATTTCAAGGTGTTCCTTCTTCATGTCCTACCTCTCAGTTTTATTAGATCTAAAAACAATTATACACAAAGCTTCTTGAAAATCAAAGCATATTGCGCGAAAATCAGAACCGAAATGTTAATGCGGGGTGGATTATGAACCAGACAATGATCAATCTGATACCGGGACCGGTGAGTGTACCCGAAGAAGTGCTGCGCGCGGCGCATCATGACTTTGGCTCACCCGATCTCGACGAGAATTTTCTCGAGCTGTATAACCAGACCGAAAAACGGCTGCAGACTATTCTGGGCACCAGAAATTCGGTCATTATCCAGACCGGCGAAGGTATGCTCGGCCTCTGGGGCGCACTCAAAAGCTGCCTGAAGCCGGGAGACCGCGTTGTTGCCGTCTGCACTGGAGTTTTTGGCTATGGCATCGCTGACATGGCCGAAATGATCGGCGCCGAGGTCAAACGCCTCGCCCTGCCCTACGACCAGACTTTTGCCGCCAGCGACGAACTCGAAAAGCTCGTGGCCGGATTCAAACCTCTGATGATTACCGCTGTGCACTGCGAAACGCCTTCGGGCACGCTCAACCCGCTTGGCGAAATTGCCCGTATTAAAAAAGAACATGCCGTGCCGCTGTTTTGCGTCGATACTGTGGCCAGCGCCGGCGGTTGCCCGGTCGAAGCCGATCGCAATCTTATCGATCTCTGCTTGAATGGCAGCCAGAAGTGCCTGTCAGCGCCGCCGAACATGACTTTCGTCGGCATCAGTGAAACCGCCTGGGAAATCATCGACCGCGTAAATTACGTTGGCTATGATGCCTTTAAGCCATTTCGCAACGCTCAGGCCGAATTTTACTTTCCCAATACCATGTACTGGCACGGCATCGCTGCATTGCATGCTGCCGCCGGTCTGATTCTCGACGAAGGGCTCGACAAAGTTTATCAGCGCCACACTGCTGCGATGGAATACTGCATAGAACGGTGTAAGCAGATGGGACTCGAACTTTATGCCTCGCCAGACGCCGTTAAGGCGCCAACTGTAACTGCTCTCAAAGTGCCTGAACAGTATGGTTGGAAACACCTGCAGCAGGCCTGTCGCATGAGCGGCCTCGCCATCGCCGGCAGCTATGGCAAACTTGCCGGAAAAGTCATGCGCATCGGCCATATGGGCACCCAGGCAAATATCGGTCTGCTCGCGCGCGGCCTCGATATTCTCGAAAAAGTGCTGCGACCGTGACTGCAATAAGAATTGGCGCCTACTATTACCCGGGCTGGCACCCCTGCCCTATTCGCGATTCAGCATTTCCGAAAGGCTGGAGCGAATGGGATCTGCTCAAGAACTGCGTTCCGCGATTCGACGGCCATGACCAGCCAAAAATGCCCTTGTGGGGTTACGAAAACGAGGCCGATCCACAGGTTTTCGATAAAAAGCTGCAGGCTGCCCAGGCTTATGGCATCGACTTTTTTGTTTTCGCCAACTACTGGTCGCGCGGCAAACGCCTGCTCGAAGGCGCGCTCGATCAAGGTTTAATGCAGGCAAAGAGCCGTGGCAAAACCAGGTTCGCGCTGATGTGGGCTAACCGCATGCCGCGCAAGGTCATGCCGGTAAAAGACGCAGCCGCCCGCCTGATCGACCCGTCGCGTCTGGTCTACACCGACCCGGCCGATTTTCTTGAATATGTCAGTTACATTGCTGGCAGATATTTCGTTCAGCCCGATTATTACCGGGTTAACGATGCCTGCTACCTTAGCATATTCGATACCGCATTTTTCATTCGGCAGCTTGGCACGGAAGCCACGACAAAAGCGATAAACGAAGCCCGCGCATATCTTGCCGGGCGCTCTTTGAAGCTTCATCTGGCTGCAATAGATCCGATTCCCGAACATCGGCCGCTGCTCAGGCAGATCGGTTTCGACAGCGTCACCCATTACGTTTTTCTGCCTGAGTGGAGCGGCCCATATCATCAGGATTTCAGCGAATGTGCGCGGGCGAAGGCCGCCAGATGGCATGATTATCAACCGGAAACCGGCCTGCCTTATGTGCCATCGGTCACGCCCGGCTGGGATGCCAGCCCGCGTGCCATCGATTACGGCAAAGAAAAGCCCGGCAGATACCCATGGTCGCCGGTGCTGGGCGGTTGCAGCCCGGATAAATTCGCAGAGTTTCTGAGCCTGGCGAAGAACTTTGCTGTTGAGCATTCACGCTTTTTCGAACCGACCGTCATGATTTCATCCTGGAATGAATGGACAGAAGGTCACTATCTCGAGCCGGACAAAAAGCACGGCTACGCCTGGCTGGAAGCAGTCAGATCGGTGCACGGCTGATGGATAAGAGATGGCCGTTCTTTACTGTCGATATCGAGCTGACGAACATCTGCGAGCAGAACTGCCGTTTCTGCCCGCGTGAGAGGCTGACGCGGCCGGCCGGCTTTATCGACACGCAACTGCTGCAGAACATCATGCGCCAGCTCGGCGCAATCGGCTCACGCGTGACCTTTTGCGGTATGGGCAATCCTCTGCTGCACCCGCAATGGACTGAGATCTGCGCCATCTGCCATGCCAGCAAAGTTAAGTATGGTATGACGATTCAGGCCCCGGCTCTAACTGAAGCCAATGTTGCTAAAATCTGCGAACTTGAACCGTCGTTTATCGAGGTTTCGTTTCCAAGTATTGATTCCGGGCACTTTGCCAGGATATACCCTGGCGAGAATTTTGCCAACTCTCTGAGTTCATTGAGCCGGCTGATAGCCGCGCGCGGGTCATCGCGCGGAATCAGCATAACAGCAGTAAGAACCGCCGATGACCCGGCCGAACCGGCTGAAACACTCGCTTTCTGGCAGCAGCAGGGACTGCCGGTAAGAATACAACAATGTCACTCGCGTGGTGGCAACCTGCATGGACAGGCAACGACAGAACCGCGCCGCATAGCCAGTTGCGGGCTCTTCGCGACGCACTCGTTCATCACCTGGCAGGGCATTCTGCTCGCCTGTTGCCACGATCTCACCGGCGCCACTGCTATTGCCGATCTCAGGCAACTCTCGCTCGACGAGGCCGCCGCCGCTAAAATCGAAATTCTTCAACAGCCAATGCCCTGGTCGATATGCGCAAACTGCGACGAACCGGCGGCAATCCGCCCCCTCCCCGATCGCCCTTTCCCCGCAACAGAAAAAGCGCGAAGCCGCTACCTGAAACGTCTCTGCGCTTCAGATCAGTCGTAATAGTTTTTTTTGGCTATACTAAACTTACAGTTTAGATTTGACGAAATTTTTTACTCCATTGAGGTTTTGCAATGGCTTCTACTTCAGTTCGCTCAATTCTTTGGCCATTTCTTCGAGGGCGCGGGTCAGTTCGACGCGGTGCTCCTCATCTAGATTTTTAGATTCTTTGAGCACTTTCCCAGCTTCGTCAAATGCTTTGCTGGCGGCTTCACGATCCTTGAGCTTAAGTTGCAGGCGGCAGCGCAGGAAGCTGGTTTCGAGCTGGTAGTCACTGCTCACTGAATCGAGCCAGCCAAGAGCCATTTCGTAGTTGCCCTGACGCATGTGCAGGTTAGCAAGAGCAAAGGCCGGTGCGGTATCGGACGGGTCGACAGCGAGACACTCACTCAGTGCCATTTCAGCTTCGAGAAAACGCCCGAGTTTGCTGAGGATAGTGCCCTTGTTGAAAAGCGCTGAGCGTCTGACATGCTCGTTGTGTGCAAGCGTGTGCGCCTGTTCGAAGGCATTCAGAGCCTGCTCGTTTTCGTCGAGAGCCAGATACATGTTGCCGAGGGCAAGATATGCCTCGGGGAACTGTGCTTTGAGCTCAACAGCCTTGAGATGGGCGTTGATTGCTTCAGCAAATTTGTTATTGAAACCCAGTGCCAGACCGAAATTATACATGGCCTCAGGCGACTCTGGATTCTCAACAACGGCGCGGCCTAGAATAGCCTCGGCTTCGCCCGTTTCTCCGGCGGCGAGTAACCTGGCGCCTTCATTTACCAGCGCCAGCGAGCCAAGGCTGCCGGGGTCGATGGTTGCCGGAGCAGCCGGTGCAGCCTGGTCGGCGCGCGGTTTTGCCGGAACTGGCAGAATTTCCTGGGCAGAGAGCATCGGGCAGGTTGCCAGGCCGATACAGGCAACAGATGTAAGAAAAAGATTTCGAATCTGGCTTTTTGCGGTGTTTTTCATGGTTAAAGCCTGTTTCAGTTAAGTTTGCCGGTCACTGATGTGATAATCACGGGAGTTCCGACTTTTACCAGTGAGAAGAGCTCTTCAGCATCGGCGGTAAACATGCGTACGCAGCCGGCCGAAGCTTTTGAGCCGATCGAAGAAGGCGCCGAGGTTCCGTGCATACCGATGCTGCCGCCCCAGCCTGCGCTCAGGCCCATCCAGCGAGTGCCAAGCGGATTGTTTGCTGCCCCACCCGGAATATTCTTGTATTGCGGATTTACTGCTTTGTTGACAATCGAAAATGCGCCTTGTGGAGTGCGCTTATCGCCGACCTTCTGCTTGTTGGCGCCGTCTGGGTTGGCACCATAGGCAATCGGGTAAATTCTTACGACCTTGCCGTTCGAATAAACGGTCGAGGTGAAATTGGCTTTGTTGATCACGATTTTGTCGATTACAGCGGGATTGCTGCGCACTTTCTTAACTTCGTCAGAGCCCTTGGCAAGCAGACTGTAGATGCCGTATTTTGCCCTGAATTCACGCAGAGCAGCCTGAGTGTCGGCATGGTTGAGCCCTTTTGTCGGCACCAGTTTTGTGTAGGCATTGTAAGCGATCATGAATGACTGCTGTGCCTGTTCGACCAGCTTCGGTTCTGAACGCTCGATCATGCTTTCACCGCTGATCAGAGCAATCTGAACCCAGTCATCTTTCCCGCCAACGACCGGAAAAGTCTTGCCAATAGTGCTTGTCGTGACTATCGAATTGCTTGTAGAAGGCCCGGACCTGAGGTTTACCTTGTCCTGAGTGACCAGAATGACTTTGCCGACCTGCGCGCACATGTCGTTGCGCAGCCAGGCAGTCGGGTATTTGCTGGTGCTGGCAGTATCAATCGCCAGTCTGATATTGTGCCAGCCGGACTGCGACTTTAACACCGGAAAGCGATCGCCTCTGGTCACCTGCTGCATGACATCGTAAGTAGTGCCGGGGCCGGATCTTACGTTAACAGTTCCCTGAGTTATGCGAAGTTGACCACTTTCGACAACTCCCATGTCACCCCGCACCCAGCCGTTTTCGCCGGCTGCGGCAGTCGCAGCTGCGACAGTCGTTCTGGCGCTTCCAGAAGTCGTCGCCGGGGTATTATCGACCTCAAATATCGACTGCGCATTCATGCCGTATGGCAGCACAAGCATTGCCAGAAGAATTAAACAGGCGCAGATCCGAGCTGAATATCTGTTATTCATGTTGTCTCTCCCTGGAGAAAATGCATCAAAATGATTATAAGGCTTGCAGTAATATACGTCAAACGTGCGAGATGCTTGCAGGGCAAACGTAAACCTGTCGTAGAATTGACGCCTGTTTTAAACCTGTCGCTGCGAGGAATGCAGCGACGAAGCAATCTCTTTGCTTATGACAGATAACAGCAGATTCAAATGTGGCATAGGTTTTGTCTTGTTTTCTGTTTTTTATATCTGCATTTCAGCAGACAATTGTTAAAGAGAAAATCACTGGCAGAGCAAGCTGATAACTGCAGACCTCAGCCATAAAGCATCTTCTTCGGTCCAGAAGCCGGAAACGGCAAATTCGCGTTTTTCGCTGCGAAGAATCAGCGAAATTGGAGAAAAGACACTGCTGGTTGCAACAAAAATCTCGGTCAAATTTTCTCTGGTGATTTCTCCAGCCTCTGAACTGGCTTTTGCTGATTGCCCATCGCGAAACAGCGAACAGCGCGCAAGCCTGATGCTGTTACCGCTTATTTTCATCAACTCCTGGCCGGTGGCATCTTTAAGACTGAGCTGCCCATCGCTCCAGCTGCAGCAATCCCTGAAGATGTTTGACAGCTTTGCCGGATCAGGAAAGGGCTGACGCGGCATATTCTGACACAGTGCTGGCGCCGGCCAGTCTCTTGTGCGGTCAATGACCGGGCGCTGCAAAAATCCGGCGATGCGGTAAGCGGCTTTTTTTGAGGCTTCACGGCCCTCATCGTCCAGTTTCTGCAGCCAGGGATGGATTTCCCGGGTTCCGGCTGCCAGTATTTCACGCCTGTCGCCAAACAATCTGACCAGCGCGACTTGATGTTCAGTATCTTCGCTGTCGCCGCTCAGAACGCCCTTCCAGTATTCGATTGACAGATTGGGGAAATCGCTCAACGGATACGCCTGCTGTGTCGAACTGCCGACGAAGCGGATTTCCTGCTTTGCCTTGTCTATCTCGATGCCATGCCTGCTAAAGAATGACGAAGCCCAGCGAATTATCCCGGCAACGGCGATGATTGCAAAAAAGATTGCCACTCTTTTATCAAAGCTTGCAGACGCAGAGTTTACAGCAATCGCCAGCAGCAGAAAAACACTGAAGAACAGGCATCCCCAGCCGGGCTTCTCGGTGGTCGGTATGAACAGTGTTGTGCTGCTGCCATTGTATGGCGGCGGATCGAGAAGAACAGCCGCGATGGGAACTCTGACATCCTGTTTCGCAGCAGTTGAAGCGCTTTCTTTGACAGGAACCGGTTCTTTGTTTTCCGGCTGATCGCCAGAATCGAGCCTGGT
>Ga0116142_10001791_pt1 | contig 24944 bp, 22 predicted proteins | sample AD_UKC033_MetaG_FD_89785 | JGI IMG/M metagenome (GOLD analysis project Ga0116142, IMG submission 89785) | Active sludge microbial communities of municipal wastewater-treating anaerobic digesters from USA - AD_UKC033_MetaG | ecosystem: Engineered > Bioreactor > Anaerobic > Digestate | place: USA... | reverse complement strand
ATTTACCTGCGCATCCCCACCAAGCCTGGATACGAAGAAAAGGTTTGGGACCATGCTGCCGGTTGGATGATTATCAAGGAAGCTGGCGGAGCAGTTACGGATATTCATGGTGCACCGCTAGATTTTTCTGCCGGCAGGAGCCTCTCACACAATGCTGGTATCGTAGCAACCAATGGATCGTTCCACGCTCAGGTGGTGGCAGCCGTGGAGGCGGTGTTGAAGGAATCGGGCCAGCAACGATAAACCTTGACACTGCTATCCAGATGCTGTAGAAAAGTTTTTTCTGGAATGCACGGTATTCTGTGCTCGGAGTTGCGTATGAGCCTCTGCAGAAAGCGAGCCGTTAAGCCTTCGGATTTTGTTAAAAACATTTGCCACCTGCGAGGTATCACAATTAACGCTAACTTTGAGATGATCCGGATGATCTTTTCTTTTTCACGATCGATAGTACCATGTTTGGGCCGATTGAACTCACAGCAGCATTGCGATTTCAAGACTATCCCCAGAGCAGCGGCGACGAAGTCGGAAAGCACCGGAACTTTCTCTGCTGCTTTTATAGCTCCTGCCTCCAGCTGGCTGCGGGCAAGAACTGGCAAAGTTTCACCTGTCGGTATTGCCGTAATTTCGGAGTGGAATTTGTAGCCTTCAATGATTGCGGCATGATGCATTAGCCCACCAGCTTCCCCGTCCTCTTATCTTTACCATTCTCCTCCTGCTCGTTCGCGATTGATGCAGTACCTGTAAAAAACGTATTATTCCTTTTTGCCTTCACGGCTTTAATTTTATTAAATTTAATTTACATCCAGTAATTTTATGCTATAATTGATAGCATATATTTCCCTTCGCCATAATGATAATCAATATTTATTGATGTAACTAGTTTATAACATATGTCAATTATAACTTATAGGAGCAAATTGTGATTCAGTTTCATCTCAAGAGGCTGCTGGCTGAAAAGGAATTTGCTGAAAAACGAACTATTGCCATCCGGGAAGTGGCCAAGAGGACAAAAATCTCCCGCGTAACGCTTTCAAAAATCGCAAACAGCAAGGGTGAGTATAATACGACAACGGACATCATAGAGCGCCTCTGTCTTTATTTTTCCTGTACTCCGAACGACTTTATGACTATTGTTCCCGAACCAGAATCGAGTCAGTCCTGATGGAGTCACTCGTTTCCGCCATCATTCCCACTTACAATCGTCAGCATTTTCTTCGGGAAGCGATTGAGTCAGTTCTTCAGCAGGATTATTCCCACTACGAGCTCATCATCGTTGACGACGGCTCAACCGATGCAACCCGGGACCTCATTGCAGCTTATCCGGTCGCACAATATCTGCATCAGAAAAATCAAGGCGTCAGTGCGGCTCGAAACCGGGGAATCGCTCATGCCCGAGGGTCGTTAATAACCTTTCTTGACTCAGATGATCTCTGGCTCCCTCACAAGCTGTCGGCAGAAGTACATTTATTAGAAGAACGGCATGATGTGCCGGTGGTCTACAGCGATGAAATATGGATTCGATCCGGGCGAAGAGTCAATCCAAAGAAAAAACATCAGAAGTACGGTGGCATGATCTTCGAGCACTGCCTGCCTCTCTGCATTATCAGTCCATCTTCCGTCATGATCAGAAGAGAGATCCTGGAAGCGGTGGGGGTCTTTGATGAATCTTTGCCGGTGTGCGAAGACTATGACCTCTGGCTCCGCATCAGCGCTTACTATCCGATCGGGTTCATTGAAAAGCCGTTGATTGTCAAGCGCGGCGGGCATGGTGATCAACTGTCCCAGCGGTACTGGGGAAATGATCGATTTCGCGTCCAGGCGCTGCAGAAGATCCTTGGCGATCCCGGGCTCCGGCCGCCTTACCGGCAGTCAGCTGCTCAGGAGCTAATCAGAAAGTGCCGTATCATTGAAAACGGCTTTCGTAAGCGGGGTGCTGAGCAGGAAGCCGCATATTACCAACAACTTATAAACAGGTATCAGCCATGACTCACGCGGCCGGGTTTTTGATCCAGCAACCGGTTGAGGCAGTTCCACTCGATTCCATAGACAGCGAACGTCCTCTATATCCTTTGTCTTTTGAACCAGATCTAGGATTCCTGACTGCTTCTTTGAAAGCATGTGGACTCCTCAATCCAGTGGTCCTGAGGAAAACCGATTTCGGTTTCCGCATTATAACCGGATATCGTCGCGTGCTAGCGGCCCGGGTACTCGGCTGGTCTGATATTTCCAGCAGGATTTTCTCTCCTAAGGCTGACAGCAATGAGACCGACTTTTCCCTCGCTTTCTATGACAATTACGGGACCAGAGGTTTTAACCTGATTGAGGCTTCCCTGGCAGTCAATGGTTTTTTTGAGCACACGCGGTATGATGAAGCTCACATTCAGGAAACCATTCTTCCCCTCCTGGGTTTCCAGCCGGCAAGAATCATTCTGCAGCAGCTCAGAGAGCTGAGAAATCTGATACACGTCTGGAAGGTGCTGACTATAGAAAGAAATGTTGCCCTACCACATGCCAGCCTAATCAGCACCTACGATCCGGATGACCAGAAGCTTCTTTACTCCCATCTGGCACCGTTGAAGCTTGGCCATACCACATTGCGGCACTGTCTGGAGATGATGAGGGAGATTTGTCTGCGGGAAAAGCTGCCCTTGAAGAAGCTTCTTGGGTCTGAACCTTTTGTGGTTCTGCAAACCAGCGAGCGACTCAATGCCGTGCAAAAAACCGAGAATTTCCGCCGGCTCCTCAAGAAGCGCCGTTATCCGCAATTCACCCAGGTGGAGCAGACCTACCTGGATGAGCGCAGAAAACTCGCATTGCCTCCCGTCATTCAGGTCCATCCTCCTGACTTCTTTGAGGGGAATCAGCTCACCGTAGTCTTCAAGTTCAGGTCTCGGCAGGAACTACAAGCCATCCTCGAATCGCTTCGTTCGGCTGGAGAAAATGAAGCAATGCAGAAGATGCTGGATATGCTATGAGGTGTTATCCGTTCACCGTTATCCGTTGACCGAAAGAATCGAATAATGGGTGTCTTGGTTGAGGTGTGAGCGGGCTGCAGGGGAAAACCCTAAGTCCTAAATTCTAAGCACTTAACAAATTCCAAAAGCTCCAAGATCTTAACTTGGATTCCCGCGTAGGCGAGAATCCAGGCTTTCCAGCGTCTGTTCAGGTTATTGCCGGTTTTGGTGTTTAGGTATTGTTTAGGATTAGGAGCTCCGTGCATAGAATTTTCGGACCATCTTCTTTGCTATAGCTAACCAAACGAATTCTCCCATTCTCTATTTTTCCAGTATTCCACTATTCCATCATTCCATTCTTGTCGGTGAACGGTGAACGTTTCACGCTCCCGGTACTGCTGCCTTATAGATCACCGCATCACCTTCAATACTGTAGCAGGACACTGACGCTGGTATCAACAGCGCCATTCCCTTTCCGATAGAGAGCCTCTCATGGTTTTCCTGATCGGTTATCGTGCCGCAACCGTCCGTGCACACCAGTATTTCGACGCTATGCCGGTGCGCGCTTGCGTGGATTTTCTTTTTATTCACGGTAATCACCGAGAGAACGAATTCATCAGCAGGAGCCGAATATATAGCCTCACAGTCACTCACAAGCCGAGGAGAGAGAATCGAAGTGCCCTCTTCGCACACAACAATGCGCAGCAGCTCGGGAATATCAATGTGCTTGTGCGTCAACCCAGCGCGAAGCACATTATCTGAATTCGCCATCACTTCTATACCGACCCCTTCAAGGTACGTGTGAAGCTGCCCTGCCGGAAGAAACAGCGCTTCACCAGGTTTCAGGCAGATAAGATTCATAAAGAAAGGCGAAATGATGCCGATATCCTGAGGGTACTCCTCATACAGTCGCAGGATCCAGCGAAACACCGCACTTTCACTGCAGAGCGACCGAGCGCTCTCTACTACCTCAGCAATAATAACTGCCTGCAGCTTTTCTTCCAGACGCATGAGTTCAGAGAAGAACCAGCGTACGCCTTCCTTATCACGGTGATCATGAAGATAGTCAAGAAGCTGCTTAAGCCTGGTCCTGCTCAGCATTTCTCCAAACGCTAGAATTTCCCCCGCAGGACGAAACCCGCTTAGTGCATAAAAATCCGAAAGCGCGCAGAGGCATTCCGGCTTATGATTATTGTCTTTATAGTTTCTTTGAGGTGCGTCAAGGGGGATACCAAGATGATTCTCGCGGACAAATCCTTCCCTGGCCTGGAGATGGTTGGGATGGACCTGCAAGGAAAGCGGTTTTGCGGCAGCGAGGATTTTGAAGAGAAAAGGCAACTGGCTCTTGAACTTCTCCATGGCCCCTCTGCCGAGAATGGACTCAGGATCGTCCCTGATGACGTGAGACAGCGGCTTCCAGCATTTTTCTTCCTGAAGCAGCGAAGGCGCTTTCGGATGTGCTCCCATCCACAGCTCAGCACAGGGGTGCTGATATGGCGGTGCCTCACCAAGAAGCTCGGGAATTGCCGAGCAGGATCCCCACGAGTAAGGCTGAATGGTATTTTTGAGAACTGCTATGCTTCTCATTGTCCGCCTTTTGCACTGTCAAAGGGCACAGGCAGGAATACAGGAAATTCCGAGGAGTCGGTTCGAGATGCAGGTGTGAAGTCGCCTCCTGTGCTTTATTCTCGCCAGGCTTTTAGGCTGTGTGCTTCAACTGTCGATCATCGCATTCCTTTTTATCTGCATCCGCACACCGGGCGAGATCTTCAGGTGAAGAAGCGTGAATCATCGCGGATACCTTTTCGGGTTCTTTTGGGGGGAGCTTGACCTTGTGATCTTCGCTATACAAATAATCAAAGAAAACGTGCTCGGTGGTAAGCAGCTGGTAGGCGCCATCAGCAAGACGGTTGGTCGTATCCTTCAACCGGTAGACATTATGGCCACACGTCCAGCAACTGAACGACCGCATGTGTGTACACAAACAGATCTTATCGGCTACCCTGATTTCTCCGTCTGGATTCGTTTCCTTCGCTGCTTGATAACCGCACTGGTATGCACACCCTCCTTTACCATCCAGAAGATATCCAAGCGCTTCACAGTTTGGTCTGGTGCTCTTGCCGGTAAGAGCCGGCGACTGTTTCAGCATTCTCATCGGGTAACCGGTCGGAGATACGATATTAACAACGACGTCTTCTTCTGCAGCGCCGAAGTAGGCTTGCTTAGCTGAATACGGAAGACCTGATTCCTTCGTTACGGTAAAGCGTGTTGCCACCTGTACTGCGGAAGCGCCTGCCATCAAGAATTCAACAGCGTCTGAACCCGTGAAAATTCCTCCAGCAGCAATAACCGGGATATTTATATTTTCAGCCTTTAAAAAGGCCAATACCTCTTGAATGATAGACATCAGGTTACATGTATTCCACGTCGCAATACTGAAGCCGAGATGTCCGCCGGCCAGAGGCCCTTCTACTATAATATAATCCGGTAAACGATTGACGCGGTAAGCTCGTGCTAGAAATATTTTCAACGCCCGGGCCGAAGATACGATGATTCCAATCTTCACATCGTGAAAGCGTGGATGATCTCGTACCAACTCGAGGCTTCTCAGATGAAGGCCGGCACTCAGTGTGATACCATCAATTCCTCCATCCATCGCCGATCTCAGACGAATTCGCAGCGTTCCTAAGGGATCGTTCATGCAGAGTTTTTCCATGCAATTAATGAAAACTGCGCCTTTACCCTGCTTCGCCTCCATAGTCCTGCTTACATGAAGACGCTGTGCCTCCGCAAGCTCTTCCAGGTCGAAATGAATCGCAGACTTATCTGCACTGTAAATGTCATCCCGATAACGGCGCAGCTTGCGCGCGACAAAATCAGTTCCAAAACGCTGATCAGCAACGACCGGCGATTCTGCATCCGAAATATGCCCGATTCCGCCTAAGCGGGCAGCTTCTAAAGCCAGTTCAGCCGTCGAAATATTGACGCCCATGCCGCCGGTAACGACAGGAACATACTCTTTACCGCCCAGAACTAGTCTAAAATCGTTTAATTTCATTATCTTTCGGCCCGGGGCATCTAACCGGCATTCAAAATCCTGCTCAGTGAACGCTGCTGCCAGATACCGGTGAAAGGTTAACGTAATCCGTGCAACTCATCGAGACAGCCATGATAGATATATAAGATACATGTAAAATAATCAACAGTTTTAATTTTCTAGCGTCGAATCAGCAGGCTATCCCTTCTCCCCCATTATGCACATAACGCAAGCTCATCCTTACAGAACATGTTGGCCATCCAGGGCTTATTTACTCTCTGGGAGATAAAAGTACACACTGCTGTCTCAATACACCAGATCAGGTTCGGGTGAGATCTTCAGATGAAAGTACTTTGACAAAGATTCCACTGGCGATCATATTGAAAGTAACCGGTACGCTTTATATAGGAAATATCCCTAAACAGGTATCTGCCTGCCGGTAGAATTTATTGGTTCTGTAAAAAATAGGACTTAGGCGTAGAAAGATCAAGGCAACCATATAACCACCTTGAATCTCAAGAGAAGTCTCCTTGACAGGGTTTGTCTGTTCTGGTAGTTTAGAAGTGGGTGCAGTTTAAACCATTTATCGAGCACTACATCAGTGCTCCATAGAGGAGAAATGGAGTATGAATCGCAACCTCGCCATTGCTTTGATCTTTCCCGTACTGTTGTTTGCCGCATTTGCGGGAGGTAATAGCGCTCAGGCCATCACCTTCAGTCCTGGTTCCTCCGGTGGAAACGGAGAAGCGATATTTCACACGCTTCCGGAAGCCTGTGCCAAAATCGAACCAAAAACAGGACCCGCCCCGCTCTTCGTGACCATTACCGATTGTTCAGACTATGCCACTAAAGTTGAACTGGCTATTTGGGATGCCATTGATCCTGGTGACAATGATTCGTTTCAAGAGTTTGACGGAGCAATGGCCAACATCTACTATTTCCCGGGAACCTATCCTATTATGGTAGTGGCCAATAATGAGCACGGAACCGACACGTTTGTAGACTACGTCACGGTCACCAGCGCTCCATACATCTATCTTTTTCTGGATGCCTTCCCCACCAGTGGAATGGCCAAAGACGAAACCAGCGGCTGGCCAGGAACGGTGGTAAGCTTTGTTGGGATAACGAACCTGACCGGCATTGCTGATCTATCCGGTGTCGACACCTATTACCTTTGGGATTTCGGTGACGGTACAAGCGGCTCATCCGAAGACCCTACTGCTGAGCACACCTATGAGCAGGCCGGTACGTACTTCGCAAGAGTCACCGCATACTCAATGCTCGGCACATTTTATTCGCAAGCAGTACCGATAGTGGTTTCCCCATACCAGGGTTCGGCGGCTGGAAAAAGCGCAGACTTTGTAGCGTCGCCGGTAACTGGCACGGCACCGCATGTTGTGGAGTTCAACAACCTGACCGCGGGCAACACGGGAATCACTTTTTGGGACTTCGGGGACGGCACCACAAGTGTCGACGCTAACCCAAAACATATGTACTCGATTCCGGGAAGCTACACCGTCACTCTGACAACAGATGGTGTCACTGTATCGAAGCCCTTCTACATCAATACCCTCCCGGCAGATCTGGCCGAGCGAAGTCCGGCAGCATTAGTTCTCAGCAATGACGCAGACCGGCTGGCTATCCTCAAAAGCTTCCGCGATACCTTTTCGGCAACAAGCCCTGCCGGCCAGGGACTTCTCGCGCTCTACTATAAACATTCTCTGGAGCTGGTTTCCATCTTGCAGGCAAACCCCGATATCCTCGAGCAGGCGCACCAGCTTGTCACCACGCTTCTGCCAAAATTGGACGCTGCCGCCAATGGCAGCGGCTTGACACTCTCAGCTGGCGATGTAGAAACCATCAAGATGCTTCTGGCGCAAATTGCCGAGCAGGCCAGTCCGGAATTGCAGCAAGCACTCTGCAAAATCATCCAGGGCATGGACAGCAGCCAGTTTCTCGGAGCCCTCGGCATTACAGTTCAGTGACGCAGGTATCGAACTTGACATCGACTTGCTAATGCGAAAAAGCCGACCTTAAGGTCGGCTTTTTCGTCGGTTGTCCTCAGTAAGGAGTGAATAGTGAGAAGTACCGCCTTCGGCGTGGTTACAGGTTACGAGTTGCAGGTTGCAGGTTCATGATCAAAAACGAACTCAGGATCGCAACCCGTAACATTCTTTCTACTCCTTACTTCTCCTTCTCATTTCTTACTTCTTACTTTTCACTCCATACTCCTCACTCTTTTTGGCGAAGCGCTTTCTTATAAAAAGCTTCTATGTCTCTGAAGAAGTCCTCCAGTACGCTCTTGTTCAAAAAGAGCATATGCCCGGCCGGATACGTCTTAAGCTCCACTGCCTCCTTCCGCTCCTGAAGCCACATGTGATTGAGTGTGTACACCGCAGCAAAGTAAGGCGTGGCGAGGTCATAAATCCCGCAGGCGATATACACGTTCAGATCCGGATTCACCGCCATCGCATTCCGCAGGCTTCTGGACATATCTACAAAGCCCTGCTCGTGATGTATCCCTGACTGCCAATCCCATTGCCTGTTCACGTCCGCATTCAGGAACTCGTAAGTCTGATCGGTTTTGAAGTCAAGAACATCACGCACGTATGCATTCATGGCGCTGGAGAAAGAACCGTACAGAGGATCAAGCGCAGGATCGAATACTGGCACTGGAGCGTCAGGGGCTGGATTGAGAGCAGTGACGGTAGTGTCCATCCTCCCTACCAGACGGTTCGGAGCTCCAAGGAGATTCAATGAAAAATCGGCCCAATCAACCCGGTAGTTATTCTGACGGATCAATTCCGGCGACAAAGCGGTGTAGGTCTGCAGCGCCGTCAGCAGCTTCTCCTGTTCCTCTCCAGATATAACGTCTCCTTTGAGCAGGAGTAATGCATATTCGTGCATAGAGAAAGCTTCTGCGCTCCGCAAAACCTGTTCCAGACTGCTTACACTCATGGGAGGAGACAGTAGCCGATGGTACCAGGCTGTAGCAGTATAGGTTGGCAGGTAAAGGAGATACGACAGGTCATCAGAAGTCTGCTGGGAAATCGTCGAGAAATCCAGAACCGGAGAAATAAGAACAATCCCATTCAAGCTGATTCCGTAACGTTCCTGAAGGTGCCCGGAAAGACCGGCGGCGCGCAGAGTTCCATAACTTTCTCCGACGAGGAAAGCAGGTGAAAGCCAACGATTGTTTCTTGTAAGGTATAAACGAATAAATGCCGCCACTGACTCGATATCCTGCTGAACACCGAGAAACTTCCGGGCTGCCTCCGACTTCTCAGGGATTGATCGGCTAAAGCCGGTGTTGATGGGATCGATGAACACAAGGTCGGTAAATGGCAGCCAGGTGGAAGGATTGTCAGCATACTGCACTGGAGGCGGCAACGGTCGACCATCCTCGCTGAGCACGACTCGTTGTGGCCCTATGCCCCCCAGATGCAACCAAACTGCCGCTGCGCCCGGGCCGCCGTTAAAGGCAAAGGTGATCGGCCGCTTGGCGTCTTCCCCGCTCTCCAGTTCATATGCCACATAGAAAAAGCGGCCCTTTCCTGCCCCCTTTTCAAGCTCAACCAGAATTTCTCCAGCAGTGGCACGGTAGGTAAGCTCTTTTTTTCCAATACCCATAGTATGGGTGGTGACTGAGAGTTGTTCCTGTTCCTCACCTGGGGAAGTTGCTTTGTTCTTGTTATCCTTCTTTCTGTCATCACCTTGCTCCTCTCCCCAGACAGAGCCGTCAGCAGCAAACAGGAACACCACAAAAGCCAAAAACGTGAGTACGACTTTTTGCAGTGCTGTCCTTTTCATAACTTCAATCTCCTTACCTCATTGCGCACGAACGGTGATGCCTGGTGCAGTTCAGCTTCTTTTTCTGTTCCCGGCAGGGAATAATTTCATTCCAGAGTTCTGATTTTTTCGATATCCCTCCTCGCTCCAAGCACAACGAGAATATCGCTGTCCTTGATTACAAAGTCAGCAGAAGGCACAATGGTGAAGGTCTCCGGGATAATACCTCTGATCGCAATCACTTGGATATGATAGCGCCGTCGAAGCTCAAGATCAATTAACGTCTTGCCGACAAAGTCGTGTGGAGGTGCCAGTTCAACAATCTCATACTCATCCGTCAATGGAAGAAAATCCAAAACATTTGGCATAATCAGCGCCTTGGCAATCTTCTGTCCGATCTCCTTTTCCGGAAAAACTACCTCAGTGGCACCCACTCTGGTCAGTATTTTTGCGTGATCCTCGTTAACCGCCTTAACGATAATTTTTTTCACTCCTATTTCGTGCAGGTAGAGAGTCACCAACGTAGATGCACTCACGTTATCGCCCAAGCTTACTACTACTGCGTCAGCATCAGCCAAGCCGATTCTTTCCAGCACCTCTTTTTGGGTTGCATCGGCAACAATCGCCTGGCTCGCAAAAGACTTTATCTGCTGCACCCTGTTCTTATCACTGTCCACCGCAATCGCTTCCTGCGTGGAATCGAAAAGAGACTTAGCCACCCACCACCCAAAATTTCCCAAGCCGATCACTGCAAATTTTCCCATGGTAACCACCTCGGACATAATGAATGAGAGAGCAGGAATGAGCAGCCGGAAACCATTCCGATATCACCATATGATTCCTGCAAAACTCAATACGGGTGAGACCGACATTCTCATCAACCGGTCATGACATTTTCTTCGGCATACTGAAATGTACCTTCCTGCCTTCGACTGATCAGAAGATACGTCAACGTTAGAATACCTACCCTACCCACAAACATCGTGGCTGTCAGCAAGAGCTTGCCGATAACGTCGAGCTTCGGCGTCGTGCCCATGGAAAGTCCTACCGTGCCGAACGCTGACACCGTCTCAAACAGACATTCAATGAAGTCTGCCCGGCTGGAACCGGAAGCAAGATTGTCAGTCTGACTGACTAACATAAGGCCCCAAGTTATGCTGACATAGAGCACTGAAATGATGAAGATAGAAATGACACGAGAAACTGCGGCATCAGGAATCGTACGGTAGAAAACATTGTTGTGGTCACTTCCGCGCAAACGATTCCAGAGCACGATGAAGAATACCGCCATGCTGGTGGTCTTAATGCCGCCACCGGTAGATCCCGGTGATGCACCGATGAACATCAGGACAATGACAATCATCAGGGTAGCGCTGTGCAGGATGCTGAAGTCAATTGTATTGAAGCCAGCGGTGCGAGGCGTCACCGACTGGAAGTAAGAAACCAGTAGCTGATGGGGAAAGCTCATGGTGGCCAGGACATTATCCCGCTCAATCGCCCAGAACGCAACCATACCAGCCAGGATCAGAATGACAGAAAAAAGAAGCACTAGTCTGGAATGTAAAGAAAGAGTATAGCGCCGAGGAGTTTTCCACCAGTACCAGAGCTCATAGACGACGGGAAAGCCCAATCCGCCCAGAAGTATCAGACCCGTGATGGTCATATTTACCAGCACATCGCCGGAATATCCTACGAGGCTATCGGGATATAATGAAAAACCGGCATTGCAGAAAGCAGACACAGAATGAAACAAGGAACAGTACAATCGCTGGAAAAAGGTCAGATCCTGATTCCAGCTGACCATCAGGAGCAGGGTGCCAATCGCTTCGCACAGCGTGGTGAAGGCAAAAATGAAAAACACTAGCTTCTTAATGTCCTGGCGCAGATCAGATGTATACGTCTCCTGAATGAATGTCTGCTGTCTGGCGCTAATGCGCCAGCCGCTGGAAATGAAAATGAAGACCGCGAAGGTCATGATCCCGATTCCACCGATCTCAATCAGCGCCAGGATGATTGTCTGTCCGGCGAGAGAGAAGAAGCTGCCGGTATCAGCCACCGTCAAACCTGTCACACACAGCGCCGAGGTTGCGGTAAAAAGGGCATCTTCCCAGGCCATGGTCCCCTGAGCTGTCGCCCAGGGCATCATTAAGAGCACAGTACCAAGTGCACCGAAGCCGAGATAGCTGATGAGGAAAAGCATTTCTGGGCTTAAGCGGCGAAGGCTCCAGAGTAATGAGCGGAATAAGTCACTGATTTGCATAGAAGATGCTTGGTCATCCCTTTTGGAGATCAGAGGCACAGGTAAGGAAAACTGATCGGTTCCTGCAGCATGGTAACACCTTACTGTAGTGCCACGCTGTCACAGTTCAAACACACGTGGCAATGTCATCAAAGGTAATATCATAGATCAACGTAGATGTCTCAGTCAAGAGCAGTGCGTTGCACCCGGACAGCACGAGATTGTCTTCGCACTACGGGGTGGTTCGGATCGCAAATGCGGTAAGAGCAGGAAAGAAGGGAGCCGCGCTCCCGAAATGACAGAATAACGGTCAATAGTATCTTTCTTCTAGGATCATGGCATACCACTGCAACGTTGAACTCATTATCTTTAGAGCAGAGGGCTTGGCATCGGGGCGGAACTTCTCGCCACATTGTCTATTCTAAATCGGAAAATGGCTCCGCGCTGGCGCCTCTTATCTTTCCTTTGTAAATAAGCATCAGATTTCGTGCATAGATAATCAGACCGGCACTCTGACCAACGATAAACACGGGATCTCTGCGATGAATAGCATAAAGCAGCAAAAGAGTTCCACCAGCCAGGCTGAAGAACCAGAAAGGCAGTGGGATTACGCTCCTTCTTTTTCGTTCCGAAACGATCCACTGCACCAGAAAACGAGCAGAAAAAAGGCCTTGAGCCACAAACCCCACTGTCAGCCAAAAAGTATATTCATCAAATGCCATGATACAGCACCTGTCTTATAATGATTACATGTCCTTTTTAAAAGCTGCCCGGTCTCACGTTTCGCGCTTGTTTGAGGTCGTATTTATCGGTCCGGGACATCACGTTTTGTCGTCTTCAGAACACACCGGGTCTTATTCAACATGTTGATGCGCCACAAAATCGTCTCCCCAGGTAATGGACGTAACACTTCAGACTACCTCTCAATAACCTCATCCTTGCTGATTGAGGGTACTGCAATTTCCTTCTCTGTTGTAAGCGGAGAAGCGGTTCGGTCTTCAGGAGCGCGATTGCTGATCAAAACGTACTCACGCCCGCGAACTTTTTCAGAAAAGATAACTGCTATCGGAACAGAGAATTCGCGTTTTATTTCCTGGAACGTCTTATTTTTGACAATACAGAACGATTGCTCACTCGAGCGGAATACGAGTTCCAGTTCAGATACATCGGTAAGTTGCCTGATACCGATGAATCCGGTGTAGTAAAGAAACGTCGGCTCATCCAAGCGGAAAAAAGCTAACCGGCAAGGTGAACCAGCCACTGAAGCCACCTTTTCACCGAACAACTTCGCCGACTCCCTCGAGTTCATCGCTGGGAAGACCACCAGGACAGCAAAAAGCAGCCCTGTCACTATCATCGCAGTCAAGCCGTAAAACACTCGTTCCGGCCGTTTATCATGGTGATGGATATAGGCTGCACCACTTACAGTAGCAATAACAAACGGCAGAGCCATGAGTGCGATTGTACTCAGAGACAGATCCAGGCGGTGCTGAACTACAAGTGGTGCTGCGATCGAAGCAATGACCAGCGCTCCGGCCATGCAATAAAAAGGCACCCGCACGAGTTTCTTGAACAGCATCGAACCGGGATAAGAGCAGTACCGATCCCACAAAAAGCCGACCATGAGGCTGGCTGCCGGGTAGAGAGGCAACAGATACAATGAGCGCTTTCCTTTGGCTAAGGAAAAAAAGATGAATCCGGCCACAAACCACGCGAGTACATACATCGCTGAGGGATTCTTTCGCCAATGAGAACGCAGAAGCAGAACAAGTGCGCTGGGAAAAAAAATAAACCAGGGTAGAAAATTCTCGGGAAAATTTTTGAGGTAATAATAGAAAGGACTGGCATGAGCCGTTGCTTCCAGCAACCGGGTCGCGGTCCGATGGTACAGAAGCTGAGAGAGATACCCGGCTCCACCTTCCTGAAAAGCCGGAATCAGCCAGGCAGATATGGTAACGAGAAATAGGATAAGCCCCAGCCACAGCCGCCGGTCCTTGAGCACCTCAAACTGCCGCGATGCAAGCAGGTATGCGGCCAGCGTCAATCCCGGCACCGCACAGGCGATGTAGAGCTTAGTAAGAAAACCCAGACCGGCACATATCCCGGCAGCGCTGAACGCGATGAGCCGGGAGCGTGAATCCACCAGTCCGGTGTACATTGCCGCCATTGCCGCTGTGATCCACAGTGTCAGCATCGTATCCAAGTTCACGCGGTGAGCCAGCCAGAAGGATTCCGCATTGGTCGCCAGCACAAGTGCTGCGAAGAGACCAGCGCGTTCGTTAAAGAGGCGGGTTCCAAACCAGCAAATCACCAGCGTGGTGAGCAGCGCTGCCACAGCTGAAGGAAACCGGTTACTGAAGGCAGAATCTTTGTTAAAGATTTTCTGAGACAGGGCAGTCAGCCAAAAGACGAGCGGAGGCTTCTCGGCATAGACCATTCCGTTCAGGTGAGGGAGAATCCACTCCCCGCGTTCACGCACCTCCCTGGCTATCTGAGCATAGCGCGGCTCATCAGGATCCCACAGGTCCCACCCGCCGAGATTGAGAAAAAACAAGACGAGGCCAAAAATACCGACTATAGTATATCGATAGAGGGGATGCACGCTTCTCAGTTTTCCTGCAGTATACTCACTGATATACCGTCGATCCAATCGATCCTGATTCATTATGCCTGGCCAGGTTGCCTCTCAAGCGGCATCTCGGCAAGCACATCAGCAGTACGTACCGATGGTGCATAGGTATCTGAAGTCAATTCCTTGCGGAAAACCTTTTCCGGCAAACAGAGCGTCATGACGCGATGCACATTGCTGTGAACCATATAAACCAGCGCAGTACATCCGAGGCATGCCAGAAGTAAGGCCAGCGTGCTCTCCTGAGGGGCATAGGAAAACCATCCCGCCAGAATCAGAGCCATCCCGACTCCGGCGCTCACCAACCAGCCGAGACGCTTTCGCCAGCGTTGCGGATTATGGAGAACACAGTGGAACGAAATAAGATCCCGGATCACTTCCCCGGTCCTTTTCAATCCGTAATGAGACTGTCCATACATCCTCACTCGATTCGACACGCGCACCTCCGCCACTTCGCGGTTCTGTATTCCGAGAATTGCCGGCAGAAAACGATGGAATCCATGAGGAATAGTAATCCCGCGCACCACCTCAGCCCGATAGGCCTTAAGACTGCAGCCATTGTCATGTACGTGGATACCGGTTGCTTTGGAAATGATCCAGTTGGCTATTCGCGAAGGGAGTATTCGGGTCAGATACGGCTCTTGCCTCTTAGTGCGCCATCCGGTTGCTACCCGGTATCCCTGATTGATCTTCTCGAGCAGCAGGGGAATGTCATGCGGATCATTCTGACCGTCGCCATCCATAGTTATCAAAATGTCACCACGGAAAGTCTGAAATGCCGTACTGAGTCCTGCCGCTTGGCCGTAGTTTTCGTGGTGTTCGATGACCCGTATGTGAGGATCCGATGTCTGAATCATTCGCAGCAAGGCCGGCGTCTCATCAGTGCTGGCATCGTTGATCAGAATAATTTCATAGGACACGCCGATGCTTTCAAGCACGTCCCTGATCTCCCGATACAGGGAGAGTATGTTACCTGCCTCATTGTGTAACGGAACCGCTACGGAAATTAGGGGATGTACAGCACTCATAAGCACTCTTGTCAAATCGTTGAAGGCCCTCCAAAGCACAACGGTATGGCTCGCTGCTCATGGCATCAGCGTCAAGCAGCATTGAGACGCGAGTATTCATATCACGCATGTTCATACAGTATCACTCTTGAAGCACTTCTCTTCCTTTTAGTGATGGTAGGCGGCTGCATTCAGCATATGCGTAACGATCTCCGGCGTGTTGTGGTAGCGGATGTAGTTTGCTGTTTCATTGATGCCACGGCACAATGGCTCCAGTGCTGCAGCAACATCCGGAAACGCTTCGATTACATTGTCCCGGGGCGTTTCCGAGTAGATGTCATGAAGCCTCTTGTTGGTGCCGTCTGCATTCATCACAAAATAGTACGTGTCGCTGATCAACCCGATCGTCGAACCGGAACTGGTAACGGTAAAGGCATACCGCTGCCCGTCAAAGCGAGTGTCCAGCAGGTTTCGTCCGAGCGTGGAGTTTACGTAGGGAATCCCGGCTATGTCCGCTACTGTAGGCAGCACATCCATTTCACTGGCGAGTGTGCTATAGGTTTTCCCTTCAGGTATCAGACCGGGAGCATATATCACCAGCGGCACGTGAAAGCGCGTCAGCTCAAGCTGGTCTTCAGATTGAGGCATATGCACCGGATGCCGGCGGCCAGATCCGTGATCGCCGACAAAGACAAAAATAGTGTTATTAAAGTAAGGCTCCTTGCGGGCTGCTTCCAGGAAGACTCTTACTGCGTGGTCCATAAACCGAATCGAGTTGTACCCGGCCACGGATTCAAAACCATACTTTGTTGCCTCATCTTCAGAAATCTCCCGGCACTGAAATCCCCGGCTGTCGTCCGGTATTGTATAGGGTCGATGGTTTCCCGAGGTTTGTACGATTGCAAAAAACGGAGCGCTGTTAACGTCCCGCAGAACGCGGCTGGTCTCTTCAAGGAGATGCAGATCGCTGATTCCCCACGTATCGACCCGGGGCGCTGAATAGCATCCTTCTTCATAAATATGAATGCCCGGTATGTTATGTGACAGCAGACCGCGTATTTCAGCCCAGTTCATGCTTCCGCCCAGAAAGTAGAACTTCTCATAGCCTTCAAACGCGTTCACGATCGTATGCTGCCTGACAACCAGCGGATTCCGAGAAGATGTGCTGACCGGCTCGACATCCGGTATCCCGGTCAACAGCGCGAAGATTGATTTCGCCGTTCCTCCATGCGGTACGTAGTATCGATCAAAAAGGAGTCCATTCTCGGCAACTTCGTTGATACAGGGCGTCGGATCGAGAGGATTGCCGGAAACGCTGCTCTTGTAATAGGCAAACGACTCCAGGAGGATAATGAGCACGTTAGGGCGCTTGCTGTCTTTTGCCGCGCCATTGCTACATCGGACATAGCTAAGCCTCTCCTTGTCAGGATTCTGTATGCCCAGATAGGAAGCAACGAGATCATAGTGGCTTCGAACCTCGGACAGATCATACGTCACTGTTCGGTTCTTGAGAGAGCTTAAAAAGTACAGGACCGGATTGAGAGCAAGAGCCGAGGCAAACGAATGGTTAGAATAAAAAGCGTCACTCCAGCGCAGGGGGTAATAGGACAGCTTTCCATAGATACCAACGGCAACAAGAACCAGTGCCAGAGATGCAGTGATCGTCTTCTTCCACGTGGGCTGAGCCACAGCAACTCCACTCCCGAGCATCAGCAGTGCTCTCTTAATCAGGAAGGCATACAGAAGTACCAGCACGGCAAAAATCATCAGAAACAAAAAAACCGCATAGCTTTCCATGACCATTTGAAAGGAAATCAATGGATTGTACAGAAAGCTCAGGACCGTGGCGTCCATTCTCTCTTCCAGATATCCGTAATGTGCCAGGTCTACAAAATACATGAAGAAAATGACTGCGTTGACCGTGCACAGGTAGCCGCTCCACAGCTTATTTCCTTTGGCGGTGCTGAACAGAGCGACCGGCTTCATCCAGGCAAAGAGCAGGAGGGGGAGGTGAATAAGCAAAGCCAGGCGCAGGTCAAACTTAAGGCCAAGGTATAACGATTTGTGTAGAAATTCCGACGGGAGGCTGTCATTCGGATCATCAAACACGAGCCAGAAAGTAATTCGCAGCGCAGTAAAAAACAGCAGATTCACTATCACGCTGAGTGCTAGGAAGCGAATGGTCTTTGGAACTATGGATGGCCGCATATCACTCCTTTATTGAAACGAGCTCGTTCATACTGCATAATTCGCCGCCAGCCGCTACGGCGGAGCGATGCCAGCGTGGTATATAGTTCATCAGAAACATACCTTTCTTTTGACCCAAGGCAAAATCGCCGAACGCCGACTGCCAGTATGCAACCCGACGAGCGCGATCGTTTGACCAGCCTTCGTATTCCATTCGATAAATGGCAGCGAAGATGACTGATCGGCTAATTCCATTGTTGCAGTGGATAAGTACTGGCCGGTTTTCACGATGATCCATGATCTCCAGAAATGCTCTTACAACATGTTCTTTTGGGTGCTGGCCACACGGCAGGCTGAAGTAGGATACTCCCAGTTCAGCCAAGGTGGTGCGCTCCTCTTCAAGCCCATTCTCCGGTCTGCGGAGGTCGATGACCACTCTAATCCCGTGCTGTCGCACCCTCTCTTTCAAGACTTCGGGCGGCATCGCTCCCGACTGGTAGACTTTATCCCTGGTGATGGTCATAAAACGATCATTCAGCCGAGCCTTGTAGGTGTAGCCAGCCACAAGACCAAGGAATCCAACGATCAACAGACCCATCAGCAATCGTTGAGTAAAATCTGTTTCGCTCCAAAGAATTTTGAGAATCATGATGCAACCCCGGCCATCAGCCTTCACTCCGAGCAAAAAATGCGCAGTAGCATACTTGAGGACTATAGTATACCCGGAGTACCATTAACGAGAGGTTAAGGCGGCATTAAGCGTTCTTAATGTTTGACTCTAAGATCACCTCAAACAGCAACGCCTCTACCGCACGCGCGCAATGTTTCTGACGGCCGCCTGTCATTCCGCAGCGCTCACCATGAATAAGAATTAATGTTGCATCAACCACGACTTCACATGCATAGGTGCTATTATTGTTATACGGTTCTAAAGACATCTGTTTCTGAAACCGTCTGTGGAGGACCCTGGTCGACGCAGGCTGTGGATCAGGTCATTATCCCAGCCGGGGGTGGAACACATCGACATTCAGAATAACATTCGTTACGTGATGTTTCAAACATACCAGCAACGATTCTTGGATCCGAAGATTGTACACGCGTCGAACCTGCTGCAAAAAGATCAACAAATCTGTTAGGGATTGCCATTCCGGAAACAGCCCTTGAAAAAACCGATTGCGCTTGTGTTGATACTTCTTACCTTGGGCTTTGTGCCCAGGCTACAGTGCCGCATGGCAAAGGACTGAAGCGGCAATCTCATTGGGTCGTCCGTTCGCTACTGTCCAAAACAGGCTGAGCAGTATGGACATAAAAAATTCAAGCGGCTGTGCGTCCTGGGGAGCTCTATTCGATTTGACGTTGATCCAAAAGGAGGTGTCATTCTGAGGGAGTCCCGCCTTACAGCTGGAGTGCGGGACGAACGAAGAATCTCAACAACGCAGCCCTCGTGCCCCTGAGATCCTTCGTTCCGCACCTCGGCTGTCTAGCGGAACTCAGGATGACAATGGCGGTAGGCAGCATGGATCATTTCTTTACTACCTGTTTTGGACAAGAGTGTCGTCCGTTCATAGGTAAAAGCACCTGCCCGAGATTGCTTCGTCGCTCACGCAATGACAAAAAGGAAACATTGCTCCGCTGCTCAAGGCCCAACGTTTTGGTTCTTTTCCCGGCCCATGGACCAAGTCCCAAGTCCGGGAAGGATATTGATTCTTGAGAAACAGTATGATATTGCTGGTGGAAAAGCAGCGTTGGGATAGAAAACACTGGTCCGTGTTTTTCTAAAAATCCTTTCTGCGAACATCAGGAACGGATGAGCAATTGCGGCGAACCTGTAAGAAGAGTGACCATGAGACTGAAAAAGTTGAAGACTCCAGGTTTGATCATCGGTATGGCATTGGCAGTCTTGCTGGCAAGCCCGACCCCTGCCTCCATTGTTGTCGGGGCGGTCATCGTCTGTATTGGTGAGGCAATTCGGATCTGGGCGGCCGGTCATCTGATGCGGAAGCAGGTGCTTGCCACCTCAGGCCCTTACGCTTATGTTCGTGATCCGTTGTACTTAGGCCGGTTCTTTCTCGTCATTGGTTTTTGCGTCATGGGCTGGGGCTACTGTCTCCTGCTCCTTCCGGTAGCTCTGGGAATCTTTTTCCTGAGCTACATGCCTCGAAAATACCAGAAAGAGATGAAGTGGCTCGAAGATCTCTTCGGGGAAGAGTACCGGCGCTATGTCGCCAGTGTAAAGAGTCTGATCCCGAGACTTACCCCCTACCCCTATTCAGACCGCAAGCGATGGAGCTTTTCATTGCTCTGGCATGAAAACCGGGAGCAGTACTTTCTTCTGATTGTCCTCGCCGTTTTCGCGGGCATGATTGTCAAGTACAGCTTCTCTGTCTAACACCGTATTCGGCCCTCTGCCTCATTTCGCCACAATCCAGCACCCTGAGAACATGATGAGTAAAGCGTGAGCACTAGCCTCCGGCCGGTGCAGCGTCCAGGCAGATCGAAGCTGTCTGAAGGCAGACACATGGGTCTGCCCCTACACCGCATTCAGCGTTCGACTGATCGCCTTCGCTCCACTGCTCCATGCTCTTCGCTCCGCCGCTCGTTGAGGTTTCGTGCTTCAGCACGAGCCGAAATCCCGCCGCAGGCGGGTTGCCCTTCAGCTCGTTTGGCCCCGCGGAGCGGGACTCCGTCGCTCTTTGCTCTTAGCTCTTCACTGTTTTTTGATCCCGGCGTACATATCCTGGCCCCGGTTCTTTCTCCGCCACCGCAAGCGCATCCCCTTGAGCGATGACAGCGTCCGGTAGAGAACGCCAAAGGCCCCGACGGGAACCGGCTTAGGAAGGTTGAGGTAGTGTGCCCTAAGACGCTCCAGCGCATGGCGGTCAAGTTTCATCATTATACGTACACACTTTCCCGGATACTGCGGGTCGCGAGCAACCAGAGAATGTGCAAAGTCGACCAGATACACATTCTCTCCTTTAGTAATCAACACATTACTGCGATGGAGGTCCCCATTTGCAGCTCCGCGCTGATGCAAAGCGCCGACTATCTGATCAAGCTTTTCAAATACAGCTGCCGAAACGCTGCCCGGCTTCAAAGAGCTGAGCATGTTTCCGGAGATATACTCCAGTTCAAGGGTGTGCTTGTCTCTCAAGCCATAACAGTGCGCTATCCCCGGCACGCCTGCCAGCCGGCCATACGCTCGTGTTTCATTGGCCAGCGTAAACCAGCCATACAGTCTAAACAGCAATGGATGCGAACCGTAACTTTTGATCACTACCTCCTCACCGTTACGGGTTTCACGCCACATCCTGGCTTTAGTTCGATTACGGGGTTTTTTCATGGTGCATCTGGTCCCAATGGCTATCCGGGCTTGTGTCTCCCCGAATTAGGCGAGTCATTCCTGAAGAGTCACAGGCAGGACCGCCGTTACCGTGGTGCCCAGCCCGAGCTGACTGGTAACGTGCATAGTGCCGTGATGAGCTCGAGCAATCCACTGACAGATACTTAAACCAAGCCCGGTCCCTCCACTTTCCCGTGAACGCGATTTGTCCACCCGGTAAAAGCGGTCAAAAATGTACGGCAGCTCGTTCGGGGAAATCCCGATTCCGGTATCCTGTACCGAAATGGTGATGTGATCATCATCCTCCGTAAGATCTAAAACCACTGTCCCTCCCCCGGGTGTATACTTCAGTGCATTGTCGATCAGATTGCTGAAAAGCCTTCTCAGCTTGATCGGATCGCCCTGCACTGGCCTTGTATCGTGTTCATGGTACAAAAGGGTAATGGCCTTTTGTTCGGCAACCATGCTGAAGGCTTCAACCAGATCCCGAAGCAGATCATGGATCGACACGCTTTCGATCTTAAGGACGCGATTTCCTTCATCAGCCTGGGCAAGCAAAAGCAGATCGTTTATCAGTTTGCTTAAAAAATCCAGCCGCTCCAGGTTGTTGGCCAGTGCATCGCGGTAGTCTTCAAGTGAGCGGTCCCGGGAAAGCAGCACTTCAGTCTCTCCTCGCAGAGCCGCCACCGGTGTTCGCAGTTCGTGTGCGGCATCCGCGGTAAAGCTGACCAGCTTCTCAAAAGATTCCTCTAGGCGGTCAAGCATATCGTTGATGGTTGCCGCCAAGCGATCAAGTTCATCCTCGCTGCCCTTGAGCGGAAGCCGATCTTTGAGATTCGTGGCAGTGATCTTGTTGGTTGATTCGGTAATGCTTCCGATCGGCTTGAGGCTCTGACGGGATAAAGCCCAGCCGCTGAGACAGCTCAGGATAATAGCCAGGCCAAAGGCGATGCTTAGATTTTCTCGCAGGTTATCAACAGTCTTTTCCAGGGTTCGCAGATAGGTAGCCACCTGAATGATGTACGTTTCACCAGTGTTCTCCCGGAACGAAAATGTTCCCAGCCGAAATGGACTTCCGCGTCGAGGAACGCGCATACTCACCATGCGTGCGGAGGACTGCCGGTCGAAGCCAAGCGGAAAATGCGGAAACCTGAATCCCCGTAAAGAGGTCGACTCATAAATGATATCACCGGTTTCTTCAAGGACGCGAAACGCCATACGATAATTCTTGCGCTCCAGAATACTCTGCTCGAGTTCCTTCAGGTGCTCGTAAGGCTCAGTCGGATTGTGCAGCACCTCGGTGACTATCTCGCTTGCTTCATCTGCCAGCATTCGATCAACCTCTTTAACCATCTTATGGTAAAGTCGGTAATCGAGAAAGGCAAAGATCAGCAGCACCATGCTCAGAAATGCTGCTGCATATCGGGCCGTCAAGCGGACATCGAGACGTTTGTAAAACTTAATCCTTCCGTTTGAGGACATACCCGACACCCTTTACCGTGTGGATCAGTTTCGGCTCAAAAGACTTATCAACTTTTGTTCGCAGGTGATTGATATGGACATCAATGATATTCGTCATGGAATCGAAGTCATAGTTCCACACATGCTCAGAAATCATGGTTCGGGTAAGTACTTCTCCAGCATTGCTCATCAGATACTCCAGGAGAGCAAATTCTTTCGGCGTAAGCTCAATCATCACATTCCCACGCCTCACCTCCCGGGTCAGCTGATTGAGGCTCAGGTCAGCCACCTGCAGGACCGCGGAACTCACTGTCCTTCCCCGACGCAAGAGCGCTCGTACCCGCGCTAACAGCTCGTGGAATGAAAAAGGCTTTACCAGATAATCATCAGCACCCAGATCCAGTCCCTCTACAATATCCCGGATTGAATCTTTGGCAGAAAGAAAGATGATCGGCGTAGTAATCTTCTGGCGCCGCAACTGCCTGAGAATCTCGTCCCCATTCATTGCTGGAAGCATTATATCCAGGATAATAAGATCGTAATGCTCCTCTGAAGCCAGATGAAGGCCATCTTCACCATTGTAAGCAACATCAACGCTGAAAGAACTCTCGATAAGTCCCTTAGCGACAAACCGCGCCACACTCGTGTCGTCTTCTACCAGCAGTATTCGCATTGCCTCTATGCACCTGCAACCAGTTAAGATAGCAATTTCTTCTGAATTTATCCTAAGCAACGCAGAAATGCAACCTCACCGGGCGTTGAAAAAGCCTCAGGATTTCAATAAGGTTCAAGGATTCTGATCTGCGGTGTAAGATGTGGAATATACATCACACATCACAAGACTCGCATCGCATATCGTGTATCTATACAGAGCGACATACGTCGTATGCAGATTGTCATTCCGGGTTTGACCCAAAATCCAATATCTGCTTGGATTCCCTTCGGGTGGATAAAGAGCTGAAGCGCAACCCCCCCAAGCGCACAATACTTTAACCGTCATTCCCGCGAAGGCGGGAATCCAGTATTGTCAACAGCGTACCTCCACACTGCTAAAGCCCATTGTGCTGGCAATGAGTGCTCGGTAACATGTCGTTCCTACCAGAAGCGCCGCTATGCCCTGGATTCCCGCCTTCGCGGGAATGACATCTCAGTAGAATGCCGCCGGCGCGGGTCACGCCTCAGTTCTTTATCCACTGAAGGAAGAGAATAATGACATTTTGTTCGTTGCTGTATGGCGCTCTGTGTATATGCACCGCAGCTGATCCGAATACACAGCCGCACGAAACACTCATACAGTCATGTGCACATCGGGATGACAGCCTTGCTCCTTTCCGACATGCACGCGTATTCAGATGCCACGGACGTATCAGAGGGAAACCCATCAACCCGTATTCGAGGAGGTCGAGCTATGAAACGATGCATCACAGCAATCATCATGGTTTGTGTAGGCGTTGTGTGTACTTTTGGAGCCCTGGCAGCGGAAGGCACGCCGGAGGCTGGAGCAGGAGGAGAGCTGGTTTCGCCGGATGCACAAGCATTCTGGACGTATATTACGGAGACCAACCCCTATACGCAATGGAAGCACTGGCCCGGCTATGAAGGCATATATCCGGGGAAACACCCTCATGGGGCCTACTTGAAGCTCTATGCCAATGAGATTGCACTGAATGCAGCTCAGAGCGGCACGATAGAAACGCTACCCTCTGGGGCGATACTGGTAAAGGAAAACTATGGTGAAGACAAGAAGACATTGATGGCGATCACGCCTATGTACAAATTTAAAGGATATAATCCTGGTGGCGGCGACTGGTTCTGGGCCAAATATGGTCCGGACGGCACAGCCATGGAAAGCGGGAAAGTCGACTCGTGCATCAAGTGCCATTCGGCGGCAAAAACCGACTACATCTTCAGTGAACCGAAGTAGGACAGGTCAGCCATGCGAAAAAGTGCAGGAGCAGTGCGTGGCTCCGTATCATACTATGTCGTATGAGAACCGGCTCGAGGGCGGGAAATTGGGTATGCCGTCGAGGATCCTGCGTGTCATGAAGTAATAGTGCCGGTTTGAGTTCCCATATGGAGGGTAAAAACGCTGAGGCCCGATGCCTTGCTCTCATTTCCCTGAGCATTTCGGATAATCGCTTCTTCTGCGTGCGCCGGATTGAACGACACTAAGGTGAGATTGCTCAGCCCGACCCTGCGGGATATCACTGCCGGTGCATTACTGAGAATATGATCGTTCTTGACGACCTTCTGAGCGTAAGTTGCCGAGAGCAGTCGGTCCTCAAAAGTAATTGCCTTGTT
>Ga0116142_10001786_pt1 | contig 24985 bp, 24 predicted proteins | sample AD_UKC033_MetaG_FD_89785 | JGI IMG/M metagenome (GOLD analysis project Ga0116142, IMG submission 89785) | Active sludge microbial communities of municipal wastewater-treating anaerobic digesters from USA - AD_UKC033_MetaG | ecosystem: Engineered > Bioreactor > Anaerobic > Digestate | place: USA... | reverse complement strand
GGGGGTCTGGTTGAACGAGTTGAGGTAGAGCTTGAAGGACTTCGACTCGACGAGATTCGGCGTGTCGGCGGGCACGACGATGGTGGCCATGGCCACCTGCGGCTTGCCCGACCGGTCGAGCCACGACAGCTCGTAGGCCGTCCAGAGGTCGGCGCCGCCGAAGGGCAGGACGGCCTCGATGCCGAGTTCCTTCCGGTGAGGCGCCCGCGGCACCGGCTGCAGCAGGGCCGGGTCGTAGGTGTCCCTGTAGGGCATGATGTCCATTTACTTCCTGCGCACCAGCTTTGCCGTGTCGAAGCCCAGTCCGCGGGCGATCGTCACCAGCTCGGCGTAGCGGGCCTCGTCGATGGCCGGCGTCCTGGCCATGATCCAGAGGTTCTCCCGGTCCGGCGTCCCGACGATCACCGTCCGGTAGTCCTCGTCGAGATAGAGGACCCAGTAATTCCCCCGGGGCTGCGGCGGGATGAAGACCGCAAACCAGTTGTCGAACCGCACCTCCAGCCTGGCGTTCACTCCGGCATCCACCGAGCGGGCCCTGCCGGCGACGGACTGCCTGCCCCCGCCGGCCGTGTCGCACTCGTTCAGGACGGAGACCTCGCCCGTCTCGAGGAGCCCGTAGGTGGCCTGGGAGCGTAGGCAGTTTCGCTGGAACCACATCGGGAGCCGGGCGATCTCGTACCAGGTCCCCTGGTAGCGGGCCAGCTCGACGCGGGCGACCGTTGGGGGGGCCTTCGACGGGTCGAACGCCCCGGGCCCCGCACAGGCGCACAGGGCGGCGCAGAGAACGGCCGCGACGAGAGCCGCCGCCCTGTTTCGGACGGGGAGAGCCGCGAGGCCTGCCTGACGTCCATTCCGCATGATTCCCGCTTCCTTTGTCCTCGCCGGCCGGGGTCACTCTTTCAAGAGGATCTCCAGGAGGTCCTCTTCCATGGACCTGCGCGGCCTTTCCACGATCCGGCCCCGTTCCGCGCCGTCGCGCAGCACGATCGCCGTGGGGACCTTCCCGATGCCGAATTTCTCCGACATCCCGAGGCCTTCCTTCTTTTCCTGGTCCACGCCGTAGAGGGCGAGCCGGAGATCCCTGTTGTACGCGGCATCGAGGACCCGCAGCAGCCGGGGGACTTCACGCGGCGAGTCCGGGCACCAGGTCCCGAAGAAGACGAGGATGTCCCAGGCGCCCCGGACCGCGGCGATCTTTTCCACGAGGTCCTGCCGGGGCGTGTAGTCCCGGTAGGAGTTCCAGAACGCCGGGTATTCCCGGAAGAGGGCCCCCTGCGAGGTTTTTCCCACGAGCATCCGCACGGTCCGGGCCGGCATCGACGCAAGGGGGCGGGGCGGGCCCTCGGGCGGGTAATCGCCCCTGGCCAGGGCGTCGGCCAGGGCGCCTGCACTGGTCCTCGTGTCGTCGAAGGCGACGGCCACGGTGTGCGTTTCCATGTCCGCCGACACGTCGAGGACCCCGTCCACGTTCATCAGGATCGCACGGATCCTCTCGGCCGTGTCCGGTCACTGGCAGGCCGGGACCGTGAACTCCACGAACCTCTGCCCCGCGACGGCCGCCGGAGCCGAAGCCGCAAGCATCAGCGCGCAGAGCAGGATCACGCGCGACAGCGAGATCTTCCGCTTCATCGGTTCCATCCCTGCCGCTGTCGACCGGGCGGTACGATCAGCTTCTCTTCGTCGAGGGCGTCCAGGACGGCCCTGACGAACTTCGCGATCCCGCTGCCGTCCCCAGTCGGGTTCACGGACTCGGCGGTGGCGCGCCAGACGAGGGTGGCGGTCTTCGCATCGAAGAGCCGCGATTCCAGGGTGGCCGTTTCGCTTCGCTTCGTCAGCGGCGGGTCAGGGGCCCCCCAGCGCATGTCCATCATGGAATCCCTGCCGACGGACGACGAGGCCGGCGCGCCCGACGAGTCGTGGGACTCGATCCGGATCTCCGTCCGGAGCACCCGCACGATGAGGAACGCCTCGATCCCCATCCCCGCGCCCACCTTCGCGAGCTCCTCCCGGCTGATCTTGTCCACGTCGGGGATGCACTCGTAGCAGGCCGCGGCCTCGAGGCCCCGGGCCGCGAGCTGCCGGCGGAACTCGTCCTCCACGGGCTGACGGAGGTCCGGCCGCTTCGTCAGGGCGACGATCATGACGTTCTTGTATGCCGGCCCCTGGAAGGCCTTGTCCCGCCATTCGTCCGTCATGCGCATGGAAGCGCACGACAGGGTCATCAGCGCCGCCGTCAGCAGCGCTCCGATCATCCCGATTCCCGTCTTGCCCATAAAATCTCCCTCTCGCAGGTCGGTTCCGTATCCGATGGGTTCTTTCGTCGTCCGCTTTTTCTCACTTCGTTTCCCGCTCCAGGTACCCTTTGCCCGGCATCAGCCCGTGGCGCCGCAGCGCCCGGCCCGTCGCCTCGATGATGCCGGCCGGGATGCGGATGCCCCCGTGCAGCATGGGGCCTTCGCGGCCGGCCGCCTCCGGGCCGAAGGCCATGAAATGCTCGATCGCCTTGTTGGCGTTGGTGAAGGCGTTGCCGCAGGGGATCTCCCCGACGAGGGCAAAGACCTCGCCCACGGCACCGGAGATCGCCGCCGAGATCTTGCCCGCCTCCTCGAGGCGGCCCTCCCGGATCCCGCGGACGACGGCCAGGAGACCGGCGGGGAAGCTGTTGGCCGTGCTCAGCAGGAACCCGTCATAGGCTCCGCCGCCGGCCTTCAGCCACTTCGCATAGTCGCCTTCGGCGCCGCGCACGAGGAACACACCGCCCGCATCGACGCCGGAGAGGGCGATGCGGTCGGCGCCGCTCGAGTCCTTGAAGAGGATGAGGTTCGGGTACTTTGCGACAAGGCGCGAGAATGTGCCCGGCTCCGTCTCGTTGCCGGTGACCTGGGGCAGCTGGTAGAGGGCCACCGGCAGGCCCCGGTCCAGGACGATCTCCAGGGCCGCGCCGATCGTCGCCTGGTCGAGGTCCTTCCCGGCCGGGGGGCAGACGGTGAAGCCGCCGACCCCGGCCGCCATCAGGGCCGCCAGGGGATCGGTCTTGCCCGTCAGCTTGCCCAGAATATCGAGGTACCGGTCGATGACGGCCGTCACGTCGACCGTCTTCTTCCGCAGGGCGCCCAGCAGGAGTGCAACCCCTTTGCTCCTCGCAGCGTCGACGGCGAAGCGGACGACGGTGTCCGTCTCGGCGTCGTCGAGGTCCCAGCCGTCTCCCGTGGAGCCGGGGACGAGGTAGCCCTTCACGTGGGGCATCATCCACGCCAGGTGGGCCTCCATCCGCTTCAGGTCGATCCGGCGCGCGGCGTCGAAGTGCGTCAGCGGCGGGCACCACAGGGAAGGGATCCCGCGCGGAAAGAGCAGTTCCTGGAGGTTTTTTCTTTTCGCGGCGACGCTGCTCATGGTAGGTTGTCCTTCGAGGGGATTGCGCAAGCACGGACAGGATACCCTAAAGCGGGGATTCCGGCAATGACGGATCCATGAACGGCGGCGCGGCCGGGGCGATTTCGGGCCGCAGCGCTGCAGCAAGGAGGGAGAAGGATGAAAAAGAGAGCTCTGGCAGTCGCTTTGTGTCTCTTCGCGGCGGTGCCGGCCGCCCGGGCGGCCGACATGACGGACCTGCTCAAGGCCGTCCCGCTGCCCGCCGTGACGGGCCCGGCGCAGGATTCCGCGACCGTGGCCTCGGGCCTCAAGGAGGCCCTCGCCGTGGGGACGAAAAACGCCGTGGGCCTGCTGTCGAAGACGGACGGCTACTTCGGCAACGAGGCCGTGAAGATCCTCCTGCCCGAGAACGTGCGCCGCGTGGGCGACGCCCTGCGGATGGCGGGCTACCAGAAGGAGGTGGACGCCTTCATCCTCAGCATGAACCGGGCGGCGGAGAAGGCCGCGCCGAAGGCGGCCGATATCTTCGCGGGGGCCATCCGCGAGATGTCGATCGCCGACGCGCAGAAGATCCTCAACGGCGGCAACACGGCGGCCACGGAGTACTTCAAGTCGAAGACCTCGAAGCAGCTCTTCGAGGCCTTCAAGCCCGACATCGCGCAGAGCATGAACGAGGTCGGCGTGACGAAGGCCTACAAGGCCATGACCGACCGGTACACCGCCCTGATGCCCTTCGCGAAGGCGGAGTCCCTCGACCTGGACCGCTACGTGACGAACAAGTCCCTCGACGGCCTGTTCTACATGGTGGGGCAGGAGGAGACGAAGATCCGCACCAACCCCGCCGCGCGGACGACGGAGCTGCTGAAGAAGGTCTTCGCGAAGTAGCCGCGCGGGGATCCGCCGACCCCCTCCGGCCCTCCAGGGCTCCGTGCCGGGGCCGTGAAGGGGTGATCGGGGAACGGAAAGATCCCCCTCCCTCCCCCTTTGAAACAGGGGGACGGAGGGGGATTTGAGAATAAGCCTACTTCGACTGCAGGACGCGGCCGATCGTCATGATCTCCGCTTCCTTCGTGCCCTCGTAGAGCTCGAGGATCTTGGCGTCGCGGTAGTACTTCTGGACGACGTACTCGTCGATGTAGCCGTATCCCCCGTGGAGTTCGACGGCGTTGTTGGCGCAGAAGACGGCGACCTGCCCGCCGAAGAACTTGGCCATGGCCGACAGGGTGTAGTCGGGCTTGCCGATGTCGAAGGTCCAGGCCGCCCGGTACGTCAGGGTCCGCAGGGCCTCGATCTGGATCGCCATCTCGGCGAGCTTCTTCTGGGTGAGCTGGTAGGAGCCCAGGGGCGCCCCGAAGGCCGTGCGCTCCTTGCAGTACTTCACGCTGGCCTCGAGGCAGGCGATCGAGAGGCCCAGGGCCTGCCCGGCGATCATGGAGCGCGTCGTGTCGAAGAAGTGCATGAGCTGGTAGAAGCCCCGGCCCTCCTTGCCCAGCAGGTTCGACTGCGGGACCCGCACGTCCTCGAAGGCGATCTCGGCGGTGTCGCTGGCGCGGATGCCCATCTTGCCCTTGATCTTGTTGCGGGTGATGCCCTTGGTGGCGGCATCGACGATGATCATGCTGAAGCTGTTGTGCTTCTTCTCCTCGGGCTTCGTGATGGCCTGGACGACCATGAAGTCGCAGACCGTGCCGTTGGTGATGAACATCTTGTTGCCGTTGATGACGAAGTCGCCTCCGTCGCGCACGGCGCGCGTCTTGTAGCCCGCCACGTCGGTGCCCGCGTTGGGCTCCGTGTAGGCCCCGGCGGCGACCCACTCGCCCCGGCAGACGGGGGGCAGGTACTTCTGCTTCTGCTCCTCCGTGCCGTTCTGGTAGATCGCCTCGCAGCCGAAGGCGGCGGCGATCACGTTCAGGCCGATCCCCATGTCCACGCGGGACAGCTCCTCGGTGATGATGGCGTTGCCCAGGAAGCCCGCGCCGGGCCCGCCGTACTCCTCGGGGATCCAGGCGCCCACCAGGCCGTTTTCGGCGGCCTTCTTGCGGATCTCGGGGGTGTACTTCTCGTGCTCGTCGCACTCCCGGATCAGGGGCGTGAACTCGGCCACGGCGAACTTGTAGGCCATCTCCCTCAACATCTTGAGTTCATCGGACAGCTCGAAATTCATCTCTTTGCTCCTTTCTGAAAGGGACCCGGCGGGAATGGCGTCCGGCTGCCCCCCGCCGGCCCCGGGGTTGGTGGTCGGCGCTAATCGCGCTTGTTGCTGTTGCGCCAGATGCCCTGGGCCTCGGCCGCCTTGATCAGCTCGTCGCGCGTGTCGGGGTGGGCGATGTTGATGAGCCCCTCGGCGCGCTGCCAGGTGTTCTTGCCCTTCATGTTGACCTTGCCGAACTCGGTGACGACGATGTGGTTGATCGTCCTCGAGACGGTGACGATGCCGCCGGGGGGCAGGTAGGGGACGATCCGCGAGCGGATCTTGCCCTCCTTGTCCTTGTAGCTCGAGGGCAGGCAGACGATGGACTTTCCGCCCCGGGACTCGTAGCCGGCGAGCACGAAGTCGAGCTGGCCGCCCGTGCCCGTGATCTGCCGGAAGCCCGAGGACTCGGAGCAGACCTGCCCGTAGAGGTCCACCTCGATGGCGTTGTTGATCGTCACGACGTTGTCGTTGAGCGCGACGATGGAGGGCTTGTTGGTGTAGTTCACCGGGTAGGTGGCGCACCAGGGGTTGTCGTCGAGGAAATCGTAGAGGATCTGCGTGCCCAGGGCGAAGGTGTAGACGAGCTTGCCGGGGTCGATCTGCTTCCGGGCGCCCGTGAGCTTGCCCGCGTTGAACATGTGGACGTAGGCGTCGACGAGCATCTCCGTGTGGCAGCCCAGGTCCTTGAGGTCCGACTCGGCGATCATCATGCCCACGGCGTTGGGCATGCCGCCGATGCCCAGCTGAATGCAGGAGCCGTCCCGCATCTCCTCGACGATGTAGAAGGCCACCTTTCGGTCCACCTCCGAGATGGGCGGTGCCGGGATCTGCGTCAGGGGCGGGTTTTCCCCCTCGACGATGTAGTCGACCTGGCTGATGTGGATCGCCTCCTCGTAGCCGCCGAGGCATCGGGGCTGGTTCTTGTTGACCTCCACGATGACGATCTTGGCCCGGTCGCAGAGGGCCTTGGAATGGGAGCACTGGGGGCCGAAGTTGAAGAAGCCGTTCTTGTCCATCGGGCAGACCTGGAGCATGAAGACGTCGAGGTCGTCGATCTCCTCGCGGCAGTACCGCGGGACTTCGCAGTACTTGACGGGGGTGTAGTAGACCGGCACGCCCTTGTCGGCGAACTTCCGGTCGGCCCCCGAGAAGTGCCAGCTCACCCAGGTGAAGACCTCGCCCTTGGGGTCGGCCAGGACCACCTCCGGGGCATAGGCCGTGACGCAGCTGCGGACCTTGACGTCCTTCAGCTCGCCCTTGCGGGCGGCCAGGGCCTTGTCGCAGGCCCGGACCATGCCCAGGAAGGATCCGTACTCCACCCAGTCGCCGGACTTGACGACACGGGCGGCCTGTTCCGCGGTGACGAGTTTCTTCTTGTACTGGTCCATCAGACTCATGGAATTCCTCCCCTTTTTTATGGAATGCCGCACGGACCGGCCCCCTGAGGCCGGACCGTGCGGATGCGCCGTTGCCGTTCCGTCCGGGATGCCCGTGCCGGGGCTCTCAGATCATCTCCAGGGCCGTCGCCATGGACACGCCGCCGCCGCCGCAGAGGGTCGCGAGGCCCAGCGTCTTGCCCCGCTTCTTCATGGCATGGAGGAGCGTCACCATGATGCGGCAGCCCGTCGCCCCCACCGGGTGCCCGAGGCCACAGCCCGAGCCGTTGACGTTGGTGATCTCCCGGTTGATCCCGAGCTCCTTCTCGCAGCCCAGGTACTGGCCCGCGAAGGCCTCGTTGAGCTCGATGAGCTGGAAGTCCTCGAGCTTCAGCCCCGAGCGCTTCAGGAGATCGCGCACGGCGGGCGCCGGGCCCAGGCCCATCACCGAGGGGTGAACGCCGCCGTAGCCCACGGCCTTGATCCTGGCGATGGGCTTGCAGCCCAGCTCCTTGGCCTTCTCGGCGGACATGATCACCATGGCCGCCGCCCCGTCGTTGATGCCCGAGGAGTTGCCCGCCGTGACCTTGCCGATTTTGGGCAGGAAGGCCGGGGGCAGGGCCGAGATCTTCTCCTTGGTGAGGCCGGGGATGAAGTGCTCGTCCTTGTCGAAGACGACGGGCGGCTTGCCCTTCTTCTGGGGGATCTCGATGGGGACGATCTCCTCCCTGAAGTCCCCCTCCTTCGTGGCGCGCTCGGCGTTGTTGTGGCTTCGCAGCGCCACGATGTCCATCTCCTCGCGGCTGATGTTGTACATCTGCGCGATGAGCTCCGCCGTATGGCCCATGATGTACGGCTTTCCCTTCAAAGCCTCGATCACGGGGCCTTCCTTCACGGGGCCGTTTTCGAGGCCGGGCTGGAGGCGCGAGCCGCAGTAGAGGGCCTCGATCATCATGTCGTCGAAGCTCGTGTTCTGCAGGCGGCAGCCCCAGCGGGCGGCCTGCACCGCGTAGGCCACGCCGGACATGTGCTCCACCCCCCCGCCGAGCACCACGTCGACAAGACCCGCCTGGATCATGGCCATGCCGGAGATGACGGCCTCCATCCCGGAGATGCAGACGCGGTTGATGGTGACGGCCGTCGAGGTCTCGGGGACGCCCGCGTCGAGGGCCGCCACGCGGGCCACGTTGAGCGCGTTGTAGGGCTCGATGCAGTTGCCGAAGCGCACGTCGTTGACGAGGGCCGGGTCGATGCCCGCCCGCTTGATCGCCTCCCTCATCGCCGCGCTGGCGATCTTGTAGGCGTGAACATCCTTGAGTGAGCCGCCGAAGGAGCCGATGGCCGTCCGGCAGGCCGATACGATGACGACGTCTTTCATGATGAACTCCTTTTAGGCATCAGGCATCAGGCTTCAGGTCTGCAGGGGAAGGATTCTTCCCCGATTCCTGTTGCCTGCAGCCTGCGGCCTATTTTTTGGTGTAATCTAACACGCCCTTGCCGCTAAGAAGGCTTAAGGCTTACGGCTTATGGCTCAGGGTCAAGAAAAAGATTCCTTCCTTTGCCCTTCGCCTTGCGCCTTCAGCCATACGCCATTATTTTTTCGTGTAATCGAACACGCCCTTGCCGCTCTTGCGGCCGAAGCGCCCCGCGCGCACCAGCTTCACCAGCAGCGGCGCCGGCCGGTACTTGTCGCCCAGTTCCCGGTGCAGGTTCTCCTGCACGTGCAGCAGCGTGTCGAGCCCCACCAGGTCCGACAGGGCCAGGGGGCCGATGGGGTGGTTGCAGCCCAGCACCATCCCCTTGTCGATGTCCTCGGCGCTCGCCACCCCCTCGCCCAGCACGAAGAAGGCCTCGTTGAGCATCGGGCACAGGATCCGGTTGACCGCGAAGGCCGGGGCCTCGTTGACCACGATCGTCTCCTTGCCGAGCGACTTGCCCCACTCCAGGGCGATCTTGAGCGTCTCGTCGGAGGTCTCGTAGCCCTTGATGACCTCGAGGAGCTTCATCACCGGCACGGGGTTGAAGAAGTGGGTGCCGATGAACTTCTCGGGCCGCTTCGTGACGGCCGCCATGGCCGTGATGCTCACGCCCGAGGTGTTGCTGAAGAAGAGGCACTCGGGCTTCACGATGGCCTCGAGCTCCTGGAAGACCTTCTTCTTGACCTCCAGCAGCTCGATGATGACCTCGACGACCACGTCGGCCTCCGCCGCGGCCTCCTTGAGGTCCAGCGTGGGCTTGATGCGGCCCAGGATCGCGTCCATGTCGGCCTGGGTGCGCTTGCCCTTCTCGACCTCGCGGGCCAGGTTCTTCCGGATGGTGTTCATGCCGCCGTCGATGAATCTCTGCTCGATGTCGCGCATGGTCACCTCGTAGCCCGCCTGGGCGCACACCTGGGTGATCCCGTTGCCCATCAGTCCCGCTCCCAGCACGCAAATCTTCTTGATCGCCATAATCCAGTCCCTCCTGGTTTCGTTGGTTTCGTTCCGTCCCTCTGTCCGTTCTTTTCGTCCCTCGCGCTGCGCCGCATGGACGCGCTGCCGGGTGCTGCACCCCCGCGGGGCAGGGGATCAGGCACACCCCCGCGTCTTGCTGTATCCGGTTTCAACGCTTGAGTCTGCACGCGGCGCGCGCGTTGTTGCCTTGCAGTCGAGGAGGCGGGGCCGGGTGGCGTCGCCCGGCCCCGTGCAAAAAGACGGGCAGTGGAAGTCCCCCCTTGCATGCCCTGGGCGCCCCTGCATCGAATCGGGTCTGGAGATGCCGGGTTGCCCTCTCCGCCATGGGATCCCCCTGGCAAACCGGCCGCGAAAACAGCGCGAAACACAGAGGCACCATGCGCTGTATGGCGAAACGGGTGAAAAATCAATATTAGAAGAGTGCTACGAGAATATTACACAAATTGTAAGATGCTAGGGAAGCTGCGAGAGGTAGGTCTGGAGGTTGATCTTGCGGTTGTTGAGACCCAGTTTGTGCCGGATGCGGTGGCGGCAGATGTTGACGGCGCTGGGCGTGACGTTGAGGAACTCGGCGATCTCCTTGGTGCTCCTGCCTTCCTTGATCAGGCCGGCGACCTGGAGCTCCCTCGGCGTGAGGTTCATGTGCAGGGCGGAGAGCTTGCTCGAGAACGGCGCGATGATGTCGCGGAGGTTCGACTCGAGGATGAGGACGCTCGTCCGCGCGACGGGGTCGAGCCGGCCCTTCTTGAGCTTCTCGATGTAGGGCAGGACGAGCTTCCGGACGTTGGTCAGGACCTTTTCCTCCAGCTCGTTGCGGTCCTCCTCGCGGCGTTTCAGGAGAACCCGCAGCGCCGCGTTGAGCTCCTCGAGCTCGCGCGTCTTGATCTCGAGCTCGCCGCCCCGGACCCGGAGCGCCTCGTCGGCCTTCCGCAGGTCGGTGATGTCCACCATCGAGGCGATGCTCTTGCGCGTCCCCGGGATGAGGTCCACCGTGAGGTAGACGTTGCGGGCCTCGCCGGACTTGTGCAGAAAGCGGAACTCGTAGTTCTTGGGCGGCCCCGCGGGGTCGATCCGGCGCAGGCGGTGGTATTCCTTCATCCGCTCCACGTCCTCGGGCATGACGAACTCGGTCCAGCTCTTTCGGTTCTCGGTCTCCTGGCGCGTCCAGCCGAACCGCTTGACGAACTCCCGGTTCACGAGCGACACCGTCGTGTCCTCCTCGAGGATCATCGTGGCCGCTCCCGTGGTCTCGAAGAGCGTCCGGTACCAGGTCTCCGACTGCCGGAGCTGCTCCTGGGCGCGCTTCTCCTCGGAGATGTCCATGGAGTTCCCGAGGATGGCCGGCCTGCCGTCCAGCGTGATGGAGGCCACCGTCTCGAGGATCCAGCGGGTCCCGCCGTGCTTCGTGACGATGCGGAACTCGTGCGGCGAGGCCCGCTCCCCGCGGAGCATGGCCCGGGCGTTTTCCTTGACGGCCTCGCGGTCCTCGGGGTGGACCATGAAGTCCGATTTCCTCCCGATGAGTTCCTCGGCGGAGTAGCCGGCGTACGTGGCGGCGTTGGCGTTGACGAAGCGGAACCGGCCGTCCTGGACAACGTAGATGCCGGCGACGGACTTCTCCGTGAGGGTCCGGAAGAGGTGCTCGCTCTCCCGGAGCGACTCGGCGACCCGGCTCCGGGCGCGCTTGCCCTCGGCGATCATGGCGGCGGCGCGGAAGCTGATCTGGGGGGGCCTGGAGCGTGTCACGGCCTGTCTCCTCGGAGCGGTTCGAGTGTCCTTTTACTACAAAGCGCAGGCACGGTAAAGCCGGAAAAGGTCTGCGAAAATGAGGCATTCCATCGGCCGGTCAAATGGGGTAAGATGCCCCGTGCGTCGGCGCCGCGATAGGGCCCGACGGGAAGAGAGGTGCCGGGTGAAGAAAAGCGGGTCCAGAAAGGAAGGCCGTCGCAAGCTCGTGGAGATCTTCGACTCCCTCGAGGCCGAGCAAGTGCGCGTCCCCGCGGAGGACGAGCCCCCCGAGGCCGAAAGCCCGCCTGTGCCGCCGCGCGAGGACGTCTCCCTCGACCCGGTGCAGCACTACCTGCGCGAGATCGGCCGGGTGCGGCTGCTGACCCCGAAGGAGGAGATCGAGCTGGCCCGGCGCATCGAGAAGGGCGACGCGGAGGCCCGGGAGAGGATGATCCGGGTCAACCTGCGCCTCGTCGTCTACATCGCGAAGCACTACGCGAGCCGCAGCTACGGCCTGTCGCTGCTGGACCTCATCCAGGAGGGCAACATGGGGCTCTTCAAGGCCGTGGAACGATACAACTGGCGCCGCGGGGTCCGGTTCCCCACCTACGCCCGGTGGTGGATCCGCCAGGCCATCACCCAGGCCATCCGGCACCAGGCGCCCGAGGTCCGTCCCGCGATCTCGAAGTACACCCAGGCACGGGAGAGGCTCCGGCGGGAACTGGGGCGCGACCCCGAGCCGGAGGAGGTGGCCGAGTCGCTCGACGTCGACATCGACGACGTCCAGCTGATGGCCGAGCTGCTCGAGGCCAGCGAGGAGAGCCCCGTGCAGGACGAGCTCTACGAGGACGGGGGGCTCATGCCGCTGCTGCCCATGGACCGCAAGGCCCTCAGCGGCCATCTCGCGGAGATACTCCACGAGCTCTCCCCCCGCGAGCAGGAGATCCTGAGCCTGCGCTTCGGCCTCACCGACGACGAGCCCCGCACCCTCGAGGAGATCGGGAAGAGGTTCGGCCTCACCCGCGAGCGGGTGCGCCAGATCGAGAACCGCGCCCTCGAGAAGATCCGCAAGCTCGAGAAGGCCAAGATCCTCGAGGAGTTCTAGACGGGCCGTGCCGGGCAAGGTTCCGGTTGACAGGGCGCACCGGATATTCTATACAATTTCACAGGATAGGACACTTCCGGCAGCCGCGGGAGCGTTGCCGGCCGAAGACCGAAACCACGGGATGCCGGATCAGCTCCGGCATCCGGCTTTTTTAGGACAATCGCACGGGACCGGCAGGGGCCCGAGACGAGGAACGCCATGAGAGTCAGAACCCGCTTTGCACCCAGCCCCACGGGCTACATGCACGTGGGCAACCTCCGGACGGCGCTGTACGCCTACCTCTGGGCGAAGAAGAACCACGGGGACTTCATCCTCCGCATCGAGGACACGGACCAGGAGCGCATCGTCGAGGGCGCCGTGGAGCTCATCTACCGGACCCTCGAGGAGACGGGGCTCATCTGGGACGAGGGTCCCGACAAGGGCGGCCCCTATGGCCCCTACATCCAGCACGAGCGAAAGCCCATCTACAAGAAGTACGCCGAGGAGCTGATCGAGAAGGGCGTGGCCTACTACTGCTTCTGCGACAAGGAGCGCCTCGAGCAGCTGCGCACGAGCTTGCAGCTGCGCAAGCTGCCCTTCCGCTACGACGGCCACTGCAAGAAGCTCTCGAAGGAGGAGATCCGGAGAAAACTCGACGCGGGCGTGCCCCACGTGGTGCGTCAGAGCATCCCCACCATGGGCTCGACGACCTTCGAGGACGAGGTCTTCGGCACGATCACCGTCGACAATGCGACCCTCGACGACCAGGTGCTCCTCAAGTCCGACGGGATGCCCACCTACAACTTCGCCAACGTCGTGGACGACCACCTCATGGCAATCACCCACGTGATCCGGGGCAACGAGTACCTGAGCTCGACGCCGAAGTACAACCTGCTCTACCAGGCCTTCGGCTGGGAGATCCCCCACTACGTCCACTGCTCGCAGGTGATGCGCGACGCCCAGCACAAGCTCTCCAAGCGGGACGGGGATGCCTCCTACGCCGACTTCATCGAGAAGGGCTACCTCAAGGAGGCCATCATCAACTACATCGCCCTGCTGGGCTGGAACCCGGGCACGGAGCGCGAGAAGTTCACCCTCGCGGAGCTCATCGAGGCCTTCGACATCGCCGGGATCAGCCGCTCGCCGGCCATCTTCGACGTCCACAAGCTCACCTGGCTCAACGGCCAGTTCATCCGGGAGATGCCGCTCGAGAAGTTCCACGAGGCCGCGCTGCCCTGGATCCGCAGGGCCGTCCGGCGCGAGGACCTCGACCTCGTCAAGGTGAGCCGCGTGCTGCACGAGCGCACGGAGAAGCTCTCCGACATCCCCGGTCAGCTCGACTTCATCGACGCGCTGCCCGAGTACCCGCCGTCGCTCTACGTCTCCAAGAAGATGAAGACCGACGAGAAGATCTCGCTCGAGAGCCTGCGGGCCCTGCTGCCGGTGCTGGAGAACCTCTCGCCCTGGGACCACGAGACCCTGCACCGCGAGATCTTCGCCCTCGTCGGGAAGCGGGGAGTCAAGAGCGGCGTGATCCTGTGGCCGCTGCGCACCGCCCTGTCGGGCAGGCAGTTCACGCCCGGCGGCGGCGTCGAGCTGGCCGACATCTTCGGCCGCGAGGAGACGCTGCGGCGCATCCGCAAGGGCATCGAGCTGCTCGAGAAGGCCGCATGAGCGGTCCGCGCAACCGCGCCGGATCGGGAAGGCCGCGGCAGTCCGGTTCCCGCACCGGGGGCACGGGCCCGCCCTGATCGATCGCGAATGACCCGCTGCAATGATCCCTCTCTGGCTCAAGGTATCCTATTCGCTGTTCGTTGCGGTGACCGTGGCGGTCTATTCCGCCAAGTACCGCCCCGGGAACTTTCTCTGGTTCTCGGACATCGCCTTGCTGGCCGCCGTGCCCGCATTGTGGCTCGAAAGCAGCCTGCTGGCGAGCGCGGTGGCCGTGGGGGTCCTGCTGCCCGAGGTCCTCTGGAACGTGAGCTTCTTCGTGCAGCTGATGACGGGGAGGCGGGTCTCGGGGCTCACGGACTACATGTTCGAGGCGCGGCTGCCGCTGTACCTCCGGGCGCTTTCCCTGTTTCACGTCTTCCTGCCCGTCCTGCTTGTCTGGGTGGTCCATGTGCTCGGCTACGACCCGGCCGCCTGGGTTGCGATGACGGCCCTCGCATGGGTCGTGCTCCCGCTGAGCTATTTTTTCACCGATCCCGAGGATAACGTGAACTGGGTCTTCGGGCCGGGCGCGAAGCCGCAGAAGCGGATGCCCCCGCTGCTCTACCTGGGGCTCCTGATGGTCGGGTTCCCGTTGGTCATTTACCTGCCCACGCACTGGCTGCTGCAGGGGCTCTTCGGCTGACAGACCGCAACGTCGCCGCAGGGTCTTTCCGGCCGCCGGCGCATTTCAGCTCCGGGGGATGCCGGGCAGCACGGTGATCTCTCCGCTGCGCCGGCCGCCCGGCCGGGGCTTCCCCGATCGGTTCGTTAAACCCCGTTGAACATTTCTTTCAACAGAAGGCCTTTCCCGGGTCAGGGGAGGGCGGTTTGAATGTTGTTTGGTGTGCCATTTTCATTATTCAGATCAATACGTTGCGTATTATTATCCTTCATTCCCCTGTTCTGGCATGCTCCTTTCAATAGTGTAGGGTGACAGAACAAGAAAACGAAGGAGGACATCAAAATGAAAAAAACGCTTTCCACCCTGATTCTCACTGCGGCCATCGTCCTGATCACGGCAACCTTCAGCTTCGCCGAGTACGTGGTCGCCGGCGCCGACAACTTCCCCTACTTCCACGTGGGCGTCGTCGTGATCGGCGGGCTCTGCATCCTCTCGCTCAAGCAGCGCTACGAGAGGATCTACATGAGCGAGGCCGTCGGCAGCTTCGCGATGTACGCGGTGCTGGTGGCCCTGTTCACGAGCCCCGTGGCCGAGGTCGTGAAGAACCTGATCGGCTGATCGACGCAGCGCTCAGGGGCCTGCGAGAGAGAAAAAAGCACACAAGACAACGATGTCCTCGAGACAAAACCCCCATCCCGGAAAGGCGGCGGAATGGGGGTTTTCCTCTTTTGAATGCATCCTTCCGCGATAATTCATCGACATTTGCCGCTATGTCGGTTAATCATTTGAAAATCAGCTCCCTGCAGCTATTCCCGGCGAAAAACGTCGGGGATGGCATCGCCGAGCCGTATGGACCCGATGAGAGGGTCTCTGGAAAGATCGAGGCAACCGCACGACAGGATCGCCTGCGGCACGATGAAAAAAGGGATTGCGCCTTTCGGGCCACAACCCCTTGATTTCATGGTGCCGGAGGACGGAATCGAACCGTCACGCCCCCAGGGGGCGGGGGATTTTGAGTCCCCTGCGTCTACCAGTTTCACCACTCCGGCGTGTGGGTTCCGATTATCAATTCGGGGCCTTCAAAGTCAAGAAAATTGTATTTGACAACGCCGAGATGCGTGTGCTAAACGGATAGCTCTTTTGAACGGGGCTGTAGCTCAGTTGGGAGAGCGCTTGAATGGCATTCAAGAGGCCAGGGGTTCGACTCCCCTCAGCTCCACCAGGATAACAACCGTATTCTCACCGATACGTTGGCCGCCTCGGCGGCCTTTTTTTCATGGGGGCCCATCCCCACTAGCCCGAGGCCGCGGCGCCGGCGTACCTTTTCCTTGCCCTGACGAGGAGGTATCCCATGAACGCGGCGGCAAAGCAGAAGAAACCCACCCGGGAAACCCCGCCCCTGACCCCCGAACGAATCAGCGCCCTTGATGCCGTCCAGCGGCGTATCGTGTGGCTCGCCAGCCGCATGATCGACTACGCCAACCACGTGCGGCCCAACCCGGAGGGCACGAAGATCGGCGGCCACCAGGCTTCCTCCACATCCATCGTCTCGATCCTGACGGCCCTGTACTTCCACTGGCTCAGGCCGGGCGACCGGGTCGCCGTCAAGCCCCAGTCCTCGCCCGCCTTCCACGCCATGCAGTACCTGCTGGGGAGGCTTCCGCGCCCGTACATGACGCAGCTGCGCGCCTACGGGGGCCTCCAGCCCTACCCCAGCCGGACGAAGGACCCCGACGCGGTCGACTTCTCGACGGGCTCCGTGGGCCTCGGGGCCGTGGCCCCCGCCTTCGCCGCCGCCGTCTACCGCTACGCCGGGGCGCACTTCGGGCCGCTGCCGGAGCGGCGCTTCGTGGCCCTCCTGGGCGATGCCGAGCTGGACGAGGGCAGCGTCTGGGAGGCCCTCCTGGACGACTCCCTGCAGGGGCTGGGCAACCTGCTGTGGATCGTGGATCTCAACCGCCAGAGCCTCGACAGGGTCGTGCCCGGTATCCGGGCCGCCCGCCTCAAGCGGCTCTTCGAAGACCTGGGCTGGCAGGTCCTGGAGGCGAAGTACGGGCGGAGGCTCCAGGCGCTCTTCGGGCAGCCGGGGGGCGAGGCCCTGCGCCGCCGCATCGACCGGATGGCCAACGAGGAGTACCAGGCCCTGATCCGACAGGACGGGGCGCAGATCCGCCGCAGCCTGCTGGGGGAGAAGGGGCAGGGGCGTGACGAGCTGGAGCGGCTGCTGGCCGATATCCCCGACGCCGAGATGCCGGCGCTGCTCTCCAACCTGGGCGGACACGACATGGAGGAGCTCATCGCGAGGCTCGCCGAGGTGGACGACCGGCGTCCCACGATCCTCTTCGCCTACACGATCAAGGGCTGGGGCCTGCCCCTGGCGGGCCATCCCCTCAACCACGCCCAGCTGATGAGCCCGGAGCAGATCGAGGGGCTGCGGACCGCCTGCGGCATCCCGGCGGGAGACGACTGGCCGCTCTTCGATGCGGGCTCCCCCGAGGGGCGGCTCTGCGCCGAGCGGGCGGGTGTGCTCTACGGCGGGGGCGAAACCCCGTCCGTCCCGCTTGCCGCGGAGGACGTCCCGCCCGACATCCGCCTGCCTTCACCGCCCCTGACGAGCACCCAGGATGCCTTCGGTAGGCTTCTCATCCAGCTTGCCGACGTGCCCGCGGTGGCCCGTCACCTCGTGACGACCTCCCCCGATGTCTCCATCTCGACGAACCTGGCGGGCTGGATCAACAAGACGGGCGTCTTCTCGCCCCGCGAGGAGAGGGACTACGAGGACGCCGAGGTCTACCGGCTGCTCCGGTGGCACCGCTCGCCCCGGGGGCGGCACATCGAGCTGGGCATCTCGGAGATGAACCTCTTCATGATGCTCTCCATGATGGGGCTCTCGAAGGAGCTGACGGGCGTGCACCTCGTCCCCGTGGGGACCGTGTACGACCCCTTCGTGTGCCGCGGCCTCGACGCCCTGATCTACGGCCTGTACTCGGGCTCGAAGTTCATCTTCGCCGGGACCCCTTCCGGCGTGACCCTGTCGCCCGAGGGGGGCTCGCACCAGTCGACGGTGACGCCTTCGCTGGGGACGGAACTGCCCAACCTGGACTACTGGGAGCCCTGCTTCGCCCTGGAGCTCAAGTGGATCATGCTGGAGGCGATCCGGCAGTGCTGCGACCGGGCCGCGGGCCGCTCGACCTACCTGCGGCTCTCCACGAAACCCGTCGACCAGGGGCTGATGAACGCGGCCCTGAAGCGGCTGGGCGAGGATGCGCTGCGGGCCCAGGTGCTGGCCGGGGCCTGCCGCCTGCGCGACTGGCGTGACGGGGGGATGACGGACGCCGCGGCGCCCCTGGTCTTTTTGGCCGCGGCGGGTGCGCTGGTCCCGGAGGCCATGGAGGCGGCGGCCATGCTGGAGAAGGAAGGGGTGCGTGTCAACGTGCTGGGCGTCTCGAGCCCCCGTCGGCTCTACGGTCAGTGGCAGGCGGCCCTCGCGCGGGAACGCCAGGGGCAGGCGGGGCAGGGCCTCCTCGAGGAACTGATGCCGCCGGAGGAGCGGCGGGCCCCCATCGTGACGGTGCAGGACGGGGCGTCGCACTCGCTGGCGTGGCTGGGGAGCGTCTTCGGCGTGCGCGCGGCGAGCCTGGGGGTGGACCGCTTCGGGCAGGCGGGCAGCCGGGCCGATCTCTACGGGCATTTCGGGATCGACGCCGCGGGCATCGCCGAGGCGGCCTTCTCGGCCTTGGAGGCGGCGGGGTGAGAGGGTGAACGGTGAGTAAGAAGAGGAAACCCCCGCCGAGAGAGACGGCGGGGGTTTCTTCGGACTGCTGTGGACTCGTTGCCGAGCGGGAGAGAAAATCAGGGCACCTGGTTCTCGAGGATGCCCTCGAGAATGTCCTTCTCGATGTCCTTCATGAGCGTTAACGAATCATACTTTTCCGCTTTCTTGCCGGCCTTGCCGGTCTTGTCCGCCGTTCTCGTCATGGTCTTGCTCCTTTTGCTTCGTCTTGTTTCTTCGTGCGTTTCTCGTCGCGCCCCCGGCCGGCTTCCCGGCGGACGGCGTCGACATAGCGATTCCAGTCCTCTTCTCGGATCCTGGTCTGAGCGGGCTTTTTCCCTGCCTTCGACACCGGTTCCTCCCTTGCGGGCGCCGCTGCCCCGGTGATTCCGCTTGCCGCCGGTTCCGCCTCCCGTCTCCACCCGTTTGCGGGCGGGGCGACCCCCGCCCGCAAACGAATGTCAAGGAGATAGTCAGTGACGCGTTGCAGAATACGACATGACTGACTTGAGGAATCTTCGGCTCTCTTCGGGTTTTTTCGCCTCTTCGGCTCTTCGCCTCTCGCTCCCGGGCCTGTCAGGCATACCGGCCCATCGTGCCGGGGTAGATCAAGGGGTCGATCCAGTACTTGACGTCCTGTTTGCCCTGCTGCCTGACGCTCTGCTGCCGGTCCGCGCGGACTTCCTTCGTTTTCATGGCGTCCTCCTTGCCTCGGCTCCCCGGGACCCCTACAGGTAGCGGTTCACGATGAGCGGGAAGTTCATCGGGTCGTACCAGTCTCTGCGCACGGCCGGTTTCCCGGCCTCCGGCTGCTTCCTGACGTTCTGTTTGGGCTCTTTCGCCTTCATCGGACAGCCTCCTTGCGGTCGCCGTCTCACCGGAACATGACCGGCCCCCTGTTCGGGTAATAGGGGCGGCCGGCCGGATCGCCGGGGAGTTGCGCGGTGCGTCCTCCCGTCAGGGGCGCCAGGGGGGTCATGTCCGTCTTCGCTCTTGCCGGCAACCTGCCTGTCATGGTCTTCGCGTCTCCTTCGGGATCCGCCGTTTCTTGCTGGGTACGGTGCCACCCTAGCGCAACCGGGTCCCGAAAAAAATCGGAGAGGGTCTGAAAGTGGGATCAGACAACTGTGGACGTCTCGTTCAGACGTTGGCTGAGGGGCGCATCGGCGGATGTCTGATGGGCCCTAAGACGGCCTCCAGCGGGCGTTGTGCGGGCTTCGCGGCGGCCTCCGAAGGCCCCGCGCGGCGCGCCGGGGAGCGGCCCGGGGGGAGGGCGCCGGCTCGCGAAGCATTTGACAACGGTGCCCGATCGTACTAAACGATTCGACACAGACGAAGGGTTTTTCGGAAAGGTGACCATGGCCCGTGTCAAGTCCAGGGAACAGCTGATCCTCGAGCTGGCGGACCTGCGAAAGCAGATCGACGAGCTGAAGCGCTCCGAGACGGACTGCCTCTTCGAGGAAGGCCTCTACCGGAGCCTGGAGCGGTCCTCCCGCGCCGGCATCTACGTCCTGCAGGACGGCAAGTTCCGGTTCGTCAACGAGCACGCCGCCCGCTACTGGGGCTACAACCGCAACGAGCTCATCGGGATGGACTCCATGAGCCTCGTCCACCCCGATCACCGCGAGCGGGTCCGGAAGAACGCGATCGCCATGCTCAAGGGCAAGCGCACCCACCCCTACGAGTTCATGACGATCGGCCGGGACGGCGATGTGCGCTGGATCGCCGAGACGGTCACCCCCATCCATTACCGCCGCAAGCGGGCCGTCCTGGGCAACTCCATGGACATGACCCGGCAGGTCAAGGCCCGGACCCAGCTGGCGGAGCTCGAGGCCCTGGAAGCCTCCATCCTCGACGCGATCCCGCACGCCGTCATCGGCCTGCGCAACCGGCGGATCATCTTCGCCAACAACGGCGTCGAGAGCGTCTTCGGCCGCAAGGCCTCGGAGCTCATCGGCCGATCCACCCGCCTGCTCTACCCCACCGAGGAGGGGTTCAAGGAGATCGCCAAGGTCCTCTACTCGAACCTGGAGCGCCAGCGCACCTTCAGCTTCGAGTTCACCTGCCGCCGCCGCGACGGAAGCCCCTTCGAGGCCCTGATCAGCGCCTCCCGCATCGGGGAGACCCTTCAGGAGAAGCGCATCGTCATCGTCTACGAGGACATCACGGACCGCCGTCGCGCCGAGGAGTCCTACAAGCTCTTCGCCTCGAGCGCCCAGGCGGGCGTCTACGTCGTCCAGGACGGCAAGTTCCAGTACGTCAACCATCACGCCGCCGCCTACGCGGGCTACAGCGCCGAGGAGCTCGTGGGCATGAGCTCCATGGGCCTCGTGCACCCCGAGGACCGGGTGAAGGTGCGCAAGCAGGCCCGCGAGATGCTGCGGGGCAAGCGCATCTCGCCCCACGAGTTCCGCATCGTCACCAAGGACGGGCGCATCCGCTGGATCATGGAGACGGTGGCCTTCATCCCCTACCGGGGCTCCCGGGCCGTCCTCGGGAACTCCATGGACATCACCGATTCGATCGAGGCGCGCAACCGCCTCGAGGCCCTCGAGGCCCTGGAGGCCTCGATCCTGGAGGCCATCCCGCACGCCGTCATCGGCCTTCAGGACCGCCGGATCATCTTCGCCAACGACGGGGTGCAGACCGTATTCGGCTGGGACGCCCTGGAGCTCATCGGCCAGAGCGTCCGCGTCTTCTACCGTTCCGACGAGGACTACGGGAGGATCGCGCGGGTCCTCTACGGCGCCCTGGAGAAGCACCGGACCTTCAAGATGGAGTTTACGTGCCGGCGCAAGGACGGCACGGACGTGGACTGCATGATCACGGCCTCCAGGATCGGCGAGAGCCTCCGGGAGGGCAACATCGTCATCACCTACCAGGACATCACGGACCTCAAGCGGGCCAAGACGGAGGTGGAGCAGTCGCGGGAGCGTCTGCGCAACCTCTCGGCCCACCTCGAGTCGGCCCGGGAGAAGGAGCGCACCCGCATCGCCCGCGACCTGCACGACGAGCTGGGTCAGCTGCTGACGGCCCTCAACACGGACCTCGTGCTGCTCATGAACAGCGTGCCGCCCGGGCAGGCCGACCTGATGAAGAAGGCCGAGGACTCGCTGAACCTCGTCGAGATGACGATGCAGACGGTCAAGCGCATCTACATGGACCTGCGGCCCGGGATGCTCGACCACCTGGGGCTGGCCGTGGCGATCGACTGGCTCGCCAAGGACTTCCAGAAGCGCACCGGCATCCGGTGCAGCGTCTCCATCGTCCCCGGGGAGCTGCGGCTCGACGCGGACCTGTCCTTCTCCATCTACCGGATCGTCCAGGAGACGCTCACGAACATCTCGCGCCACGCCGAGGCGAGCCGGGTCACCATCAGCCTCAAGCAGGACCCCGACCGGGTCGAGCTGGTCGTCCGGGACAACGGCAAGGGCATCACGCAGGAACAGCTTGCAAAACCGAACTCCTATGGGTTACTGGGTATCCGGGAGCGGGCCTACCACTGGGGGGGCGAGGCCCTGATCACCGGGCGCAAGGGCCAGGGCACGACGGTCAAGGTCAGCATCCCGCTCACGGGGAAAGGGGAGGGCCATGAAAAAGATTCGAATCCTGATCGCCGATGATCATCCCATCGTCCGCGAGGGCTACAAGAAGATCCTCATGAGCCAGCCCGACATGGATGTCACCGGCGAGGCCGGCAACGGGCAGGAGGTCCTGGACCTGATCCAGAAGAAGGATTTCGACCTCATCCTGCTGGACATCTCCATGCCGGGACGCAGCGGCCTCGAAATCCTCAAGGAGCTCAAGGGGCACAAGCCGCATCTGCCCGTCATGATCCTCAGCATCTATCCCGAGGAGCAGTACGCCGTGCGGGCCTTCCGGGACGGCGCCTCGGGCTACCTGACGAAGGCCAGCACGCCCAAGGAGCTCATCGCGGCGATCCGCAAGGTCTCCCAGGGCGGCCGCTACGTCACGGAGGCCCTGGCCGAGAAGCTCACCTACTTCCTGCACGGCGACGTGGAAAAGGCCCCCCACGAGAAGCTCTCCGACCGGGAGTACCAGGTCATGCTGCTCATCGCCTCGGGCAAGACGGTCACGCAGATCGCCGAGGAGTTGTGCCTGAGCGTCAAGACGATCAGCACCTACCGCCGGCACATCCTGGAGAAGATGCAGTTTGCGACCAACGCCGAGATCACCATGTACGCCATCCAGAACAAGCTGCTGGGCTGAAAAAAGATCAGGGACGTTGGTAACAAATTAGACAAACTTAGCAGAACCCCAGGAAGAGGCGAGTTTGTCTAATTTGTTACCAACGTCCCTGATCCCTGGTCCCGTCCATCAGACCGGCTCTGATGTCCGCCACGGTTTTCGTCCTAACGCGTTCCCCGGTATTGTCCTAGGCACAATTCAGAGCGGCGCCGATTGCCGCGGCGGGTCCGTCGGCGTAGAGTGGCTTCCAAGCAAGAAAGCCACCTCCAAGGAGTCACGCCATGACGAGAAAAGAGATCCGCAGAAAAGACCGCAAGCGGGAACTGATCACCCGGGAGCTGCTCAACGGCCGCAACTGGGTGGACCCCATGTGCGGGCCCATGGACGTCACGGGCGACAAGCGGTAGAGCGCCGTCCCGATGAGGGGGGGCGGATCAGGCGGGGGATTCGGCCCCCGCCTTTTTTTGCGGCCTCGGCCGCCTAGCCTGTCCGGATGAGTTCCGTCAGGCAGGGAACGAGCTGCTTCTTGCGCGACAGGACGCCCTTGAGCAGGAAGACGTTGTCGTCCACCTTGGGGTAGCGGATCCGCGCCAGAAAGACCGGGTCGCCCTGCACGAAGAGCGTGCTGTCGAGTTCCGTGATGTCCGTCACCATGAGCGCGGTGAAGAGGTTGCCCGTCCTGGCCTGCTGCCGCGCGAGCCCCTCGAGGATCTCGTCCCGGCGGTCCAGGATCTCCGACATGCTCGTCACCTCGACCTGGCTCACCGTGAAGGCGCCCTTGCCCTCCCCGAAATGCTTCATGTCCAGCGCGAGAATCTCGTCGACGGGCCTGCGCGCCACCATCGAGGCCGCCGCCATGATATCCCGTCCGAACTCGTCGATGGGCAGGTCCGTGAGGGTCGAGAGGTACTCGGCCGTGCGCCGGTCCGTGTCCGTCGTCGTGGCCGAGCGCAGGATGACCGTGTCGGAGAGGATGCCCGCAAGAAGGATCGAGGCGATCTCCTTCCGCATGGGCACCCGGCAGTCCTGGTAGAGACCCGCGATGATCGTCGAGGTGGCCCCCACGGGCCTGTTGAGGAAGGTGATGGGCGTGCTGGTGTGCATGTTGCCCAGCCGGTGGTGGTCGATGATCTCGAGGATCCGGTAGTGCCCCGCGCCGTCCACGGCCTGGGAGAGCTCGTTGTGGTCCACCAGGATGAGCTCGGTGTCGGCCTCCCGCATCAGGTCGCTCTGGGACAGCACGCCCGCGACGCACCCCGCGGCGTCGACGACGGGCACGGAACGGGAAACGGACGCGAGAAGCCGCTCCCTGACGGCGCCGATGTAATCCCCTTCCTTGACCGGCTCGAGGGACCGGTCGCCCGTGCACCCCACGGGGGAGGAGTACAGGGCGAGCCACGACGAGGTCGAGGTGTCGTAGGGGGAGATGAGGATGGAGACCCCGTTCGCCGAGGCCTTCTGCTTCAGCTCGCGGCGAATCGGCTTTCCGCCCGTGACGATGAGCACCCGCACCTTCCTCTCGATCACGCAGTCCTGCACGTCCTCGCGGTTGCCGACCAGGACGATCGTGTTGGCTGGCGGCATGGCCCCGATGTGCTCCCGGAAGGCGTCGAACTCGTAGGCCGCCACCGCGATCTGGGCTTGGAAGACCGTGTCCTCCTCGAAGGTGGTGACGGGCTGGGCCCCGAGGGTTTTCACGAGCAGCGAGACGGAGGTGGGGAAGACGCCCTTGCGGTCCGGGTCGATCCTGCGAAGCATGTTCCGGGCGAAGGCGTTGAAGTGAAGGACGGAGTCGAGACGCCCGCCCTCGCCGACGATGGGCAGCATCTTGAAGTCGCCCTTGTCGAGGATCTCCAGGGCCTGCCACAGCGGCATGTCGTGGGGTACCGTCACGGCCCCGCGGTTCATGTGGTTTCGAACCTTGGGGATCATCTCCCCGATGAATTCCGGGGCAGGTACGCCGAAGCGCTCCAGGATGTACTCCGTCTGGAGGTTCATGTTCCCGCACCGGGCGGCGAAGCAGTTCGCTTGCCCTTGGGCCCGTTTCAGCTCGGCGCAGGCGATGGCCGAGACGATGGAGTCCGTGTCGGGGTTCCTGTGGCCGAAAACCAGGATTTTTTTCTCTCGTGCCATGTCTCCGCCGTTGCAGCCCCCAAAGAAATATCAGGCATGCTAGAGGGTGAGCCCGCAAGAATCAAGTGCCTTTTTTCTCCCTCGATCGGCCGGCAGGGGGGCGGGAGCGTGGCAGGCATCTTGCACCTTGATGGGAATCGTGCTAAAGCACAGCACGGAACAGTCAGGTCCGTTGATGATGAACGCCCGCCCGCTGCCCCTCTTGCTGAGACTCTTCGCGGCCCCTGTCGCCGCCGCGGCCCTGTTTTCCCTCTTCACGGCGCCGGCGGCGTCCTCCTCGGACTCGCCCTCCGCGCCCGTCGCGTCGTTCACGGAGGCGGCCCCCGCCG
>Ga0116142_10001785_pt1 | contig 24998 bp, 21 predicted proteins | sample AD_UKC033_MetaG_FD_89785 | JGI IMG/M metagenome (GOLD analysis project Ga0116142, IMG submission 89785) | Active sludge microbial communities of municipal wastewater-treating anaerobic digesters from USA - AD_UKC033_MetaG | ecosystem: Engineered > Bioreactor > Anaerobic > Digestate | place: USA... | reverse complement strand
GTCGACGGGAATGCGGGTCCAATCCACCTGAGCGGGCGCGGCGTCGGGGGCGAGCAGCAGCACCACGGGCACATGGCCGAAGAGCGCGTCCGCTTTCAGGGAATCGAGCGTGCCGCCGCCGCGCAGCGGCGTATGGGCCTCGCTCATGAGAATGATTTGCGGCGCTTGCCGGTGCATCTTCTCGATTAGTTCGTTCGTCGTGCATGCGACCGTGACGGTATGGCCGCGGTTTTCCAGAATTGCCTGTTCTTGTGCGCAGGCCGCGGGCGTTTCATCCACCAGCAGGATGGTCGCTTCGCCGCTCATGACGTGGGTTCCCGTCGCGCGAGCACGTCCACGCCCGCCGTGTACTCGGCCTCCGCGCCCTCGAGGATGCGGTCGATCTGCGGGAAGGACAGGCCAAGCGCGTGAAAGGCTTCGTGGTCGAGCGCGGGCATGGTCATGTCGCCTGGATAGCCGTAACCCATGCCCCGGGCGAGAATGTTCGCCAAGTGCACGACGGCGGTAACCTCGCGGAAGTTCGCGGCGCGGGCCGGCGCGTGGTGGTAGACGAGGGGGTCGCTGAGGCGCAGCGGGAGGCGCCAATGTCGCGCAATCCATTCGGCCACCCGTGCGTGGTCCACGCCGAACACCTCGCGCTCCGCCTCGGCAATGTGGAGCCGGTGTTCCTGGGCGGTCTGCCGCACCTGCGCGTAATCGTCCGGGGCAAGATACGTGAGCACCACCTTGCCAAGATCATGGAGCAATCCCGCTACCATGATCTCCTCCGCGTCCTTCATCCGGCGCTCCTTGGCGATGCGCCTGCTCAAGACCGCGCAGCCGAGGCTGTGTTCCCACAGGCCCTGGGCCTCCGTCGCCATCGAATCGAAAACCGCCGCCCCGAGCACGAGTCCCTTCACCACGTTGAACCCGAGCAGCACGACCGCGTGCGTCACGGAGGAAATGCGCCCCGGAAACCCGTATACGGGCGAGTTGACCAGGCGGAGCAGGCGCGCGCTCAGCACCTGGTCCTTCGCGATTACCTCGCCCACGTCCGACGCCGCTGCGGTGCTGCTTTCGACCATCGACGTCAGGACCTTGACCACGCCGGGCAGCGTGGGGAGGTTTGACAGGTCCTCGACGCGCCGCTCGATATCGGACGCCGTCATGGGCACGGGCTGCATCTCCTGATTGATCCGGCGCGATGCGCCGCGTCTATACTTCGTGCATATGCAGCATATTGAGCCTTGCCTTGATGGCGGCCTTCAATTGCAGCAATATGGGATCATCGATGCCCTCGAAACGCTCTTCGAGCGCCTGCAGGCGGTTCTGAATTTCCGGCGCCTTGTCCTCCACCCCTTCGATGACCACCGCGGTGATGCCCGCGTTGCGCAGGCGCTCGATGGCAATCTCCGTCAGACAAAACCCCGGAGGACACAGCACCGCGCCGCTCGCGTTGATGACCGCTTTGGCGACAGTTTGCCCTGGGCGAAGTTGTGTGATGTCGACGAGTTCCAAAAGGCTGCCTCCATACCCGCCGCAGGCTATTGTAATGGAGGCGAAGGGCAAGTTTCAAAGACGAGACGAGATCGCGCCGCCGCCACAGTCTGTGAACGTGATCACCGTGCCGGCCACGTCGTCGAGGCCGGGCGGCTTTTAATGGGACTCAAATAGAATACTAGTACGCATGACCACATTGCATCCGGTTTATTCTTCCCCGGGCTAAGGACGGGGCTCGCCTCCGCCTGCTATCTCCCTGATTACGAGTCCGGCTGCCGTCAGGCCCATGATCGCGGGCATATACGAAATGCTGCCTTGCGCCCACCGTTTGCGCCGCGCGTCCGGTTCGTCGGTCTTCCGGCAGGTCTTCCGGTTATCGCCGGAATAGACGCACAGGATGCCGCTCGTGATCCCTCGCGCACGCAGCCGTAATCGCACCGCCTTCGCCAAAGGGCAATCGCGCGTTCGGCTGAGGTCTCCGACCTTTATGCCGAGAGGGTCCAGCTTGTTTGCCGCGCCCATGCAACTTACGACGCGTAGCCCCCGTTGATGCGCCGCCGCCAGAAGCGCCACCTTGGCCCGCACGGTGTCAATCGCGTCGATCACGTGGCTCATGCCGCCGTCGAGAAGGGCGCCGACCGTTTCCTCGTCCACGAAGTCGCGCGCCTCGATAATTGCCGCTTCGGGATTGATGTCGCGCAGCCGCGCCGCCGCCGTGATCGTCTTCGGCTGCCCGACGGTGCTCCGCAAGGCGAATAATTGCCGGTTGAGGTTCGATGCTGAAATCTGGTCGAAATCGGCGAGGGTCAAGCGGCCAATCCCCGCGCGCGCCAACGCCTCAGCGGCATACGACCCCACGCCGCCGAGCCCGACAACCGCGACGTGCGCCTGGCGCAGCCGTGCCATGCCGTCCGGCCCCACCAGTAACTCGGTGCGGCTGTACCAGGTCTCGTCTTCAGCGTGCATGCGCGGGTGTTACCTTGACCGGCCGGGTTGTAGGGACGATATGGACGGGATGGACCGAATGGACGATACGGACGGCGCGGACGGGCGCCGCTGCAGAGTAATGGCGCGCGCCGCCGTCGCGCCGTCCTGTGGACCGCACTTACGGTGTGGCATGGTCTACCTCCGGAAAGCCGAACAGTCGGTACGCATTATCCGTGGTGCGCGCCGCGATTTCCTCCTCGGGCAACCCAAGGATGGCCGCGGCCCCCGCGAGATTATGCAGGATATTCGCGGGGACGTTCGGTCCTTCCCGCGCCTGCACCGGCGGCAGGTCCGGACTGTCGGTTTCGAGCAGGAAATGGCCGGGGTATATGCGATCGAGCACCGCCACCCGCTTGCGGCTCGGCTTGTACGTCAAGGCTCCGCCCATCGAGAAGCGAATGCCGTGGTCCATGAGCGCCTCGGCGATCTCGACGCTGCCGGAGAACGCATGGACCAAACCGCCGCGCGCGGGCGCGCCGACCTGATTGAGAATGCGGATCAGTTCGTTGAACGCGCCCCGGCAATGCAACACCACCGGCAGGTCGTTTTCCTTGGCAATGCTCAACTGCTCCGTGAACATGCGCTCCTGCAACGCCATCGGCGGCGTCTCGATCTTCGCGTCCAGGCCGATCTCGCCGATGGCCGACGCGCCCGCGGCGCGCGCCCCGCGCAGCGCGTCGAGAAGTTCAAAGTGCCGCGCCTCGGCGTACCAGGGGTGCACCCCCCACGCAAACGCCACCTCGGGATAGTAGCGGCCCAATGCCCGCGAAACGGGCCACTGCTCGGGCGTCACCGACGCGGTGACCAGCTTAACGACGCCGGCGGCGCGCGCCTCTGCGAGCAGGGCGTCCAATTGTCCGCGGAACTCCTCCGCTTCAAGATGGCAATGTGCATCCACCAACCGCATGTCGTTCGTACTCGTACTCGTACTCGTGATCGTACCCGTAATCATGCCCGTAATCGTACTCGCGCATCCCCCGCTCCCCGAAGGAGTAGGTTAAAGAATCATGGTCGAGATGCCCCGCGCGTCGAGAATCGTTATGATTGCGGCCAATCGCGGCGGCGGGAGCGGCGAGCGACAGACGGACTGACGGGAGCAGACACAGCGTGGCGACAGCCTTATTCATTGCGCCGATAGCCTTCTATCTCTGCGCGGTGGCGGTGGTCACAGCGACCGCCCGCAGCCGTTCCGACGATGGCGACTATTTCTTCGCCGCGCGGAGTCTGCGCACGTTGCAGGCGTTCCTCTCCGTGGTTTCGTCTGAGACGTCGGTGGCGACGACGGTGGTCTTTCCGGCAGCGGGACTCGCGGGCGGCTACACGCTGGTCTGGCTGCTTGCGGGCTACATCGTGGGGCGCACGGTGGTGGCGCTGTTCTATCTGCGGACCCTGTACGAGTCGTCGCGGCTGACCATCTACCAGACCATGAGCGGACATCATCGCGTGCTCGAGTCGGCCTACCTCGTGGCGAAGTACCTCTCGGGCGGCGCGCGCTATTTCATCGGCGGCTACGCTCTGAGTCAACTGTTGGGCGGGCCGGTATTGCTGTGGGTGGTGGTGACGGCGTGTATCGTCGCGGCCTATAGTTTGACCGGCGGTCTGCGCGCGGTGGTCATGATGGACCAGGTACAGAGCGTGCTGATCGTGGGCGCGGGGGCGTTTCTATGCGTGTATCTTATCGGGCGCGTGCCGGAAGGCGCCGTTGTGGCGCCCGCATTCTTCGACTGGGACGCGACGAGGTACACCTTTTCGCCTGTCCTCTTCCTGGGCGGGGTCGTGCTCTCGATCGGGTCCCACGGCGCGGACCAGGACCTCCTGCTCCGTATTTTGTCCACGCGCAGCCTGCGCGAGGCGCAACGGTCCCTGATTCTGTCCGGCTTCGGCGCGGCGGCGCTCATTTCGCTGTACCTGAGCATCGGATTCCTGCTTCGCTTCCAGGGCGTCGACGGGCTCGATGCGAAGTCGCCGCTGGCCGATTTCGTGATTCGCGGGAACCTGCCGTTGCTCAAGGGGGTCTTTCTCGTGCTGCTCGCCGCGGCGGCCATGTCGTCGCTCGATTCGACCATCCATTCGACCGGCGCGGTCTGGAAATCGCTGATGCGCTCGACAGCGGCGGGCCGATGGTGGTCCGCGTGGTCGCTGTGCATCATGATCGGCTTCGCGGCGCTGTTTACGTCCCTTCAGCATCGCCACCCGGACTTCCTCTCGCTGTGCATGGGGTCGATGAATTACGTGAACGGCGGCCTCATCGGCATCTTCACCGTTTTTACCTTCTTCCGGCGCTGGTTGACGGGGCGCGGCGTTGTGTCGGGGCTCGTTGTCGGGTTTGTCATCACGGCGGTCTGCGAATGGGCGTTCGCGGCGCCCGCGCCGTGGACCTACACCGTCCTGCTGGCGTCGGCGGGCGCGTTCACGGCGTGCATGCTGGCGAAATTGACGGAGGCGGACACCGCGTACTGACCGTCCGCACGGCCCCTGTCCGGGCTTCTGAATCCCGCGTCTTCGCTTTGCTATAATCGGCTTTCCGCTCCAGACCGCAAGAGGCGGGGCGGAGTACCCGAACGCCTGTATGAGAGGGAGTCGCGGATGAACGACGTGCTGCGGGAACTTGTTGGGATGTCGCGTTACCTGGGCGATCCGAGCCACCCATACGCCATCCTGGGCGAAGGCAACACCTCGGCCCGTGTGGATGAGGACACCTTCTACGTGAAGGCATCGGGCACGACGCTGGCCAACATCGCCGAAGGCGATTTTCTGCCCGTGTCCATCAGCCGGGTGACCGCGATTCTGGATGATCCGAATGCGGGCGACGCGGACGTGGCGCGTGTGCTGCGCGAGGCTCTCGTGGACCGGGACGAAACGCGCAAGCCCTCGGTCGAGACGATGCTGCACGCGCTGCTCCTGCGGTACCCCGAATACCGGTTCATCGGCCACACGCATCCCGAGGCGACCAATGCCTTGCTGTGTTCCGTCCGCGCCGCCGAGGCTGTGGCGGGCCGGCTGTGTCCCGACCACATTGTCGTGATGGGCCACAAGTCGGTCTTCGTGCCCTACGTCGACCCGGGACTTGTCCTCGCGCGCGAGGTACGCAGCCGCGTCGAGCAGTTCATCGACGAGGAAGGCGTGCTGCCCAAGTGTATTCTGCTTCAGAACCACGGGCTGATCGCCCTCGGCGACAAGCCGGCGGCGGTTACCGGCGTCACGGACATGGCGGAAAAGATGTCGCGGGTGCTCTTGGGCGCGTATGCGGCGGGCGGTCCGCGTTTCATGAGCGCGGAAGACGTCGAGCGCATCCACACGCGCCCGGATGAGCATTACCGGCAGAAACAACTGGCGAATCGATGACCAAGGAGCGGGGGCATCGCGTCCCCGATAATGTGGGGCGGGACGCTCCACCTCCTATAGGAAAGGAATGTCTTGTGTCTAAACTCGAATCGCACAGAACGGGCCGCGTGCCGTTGCCCGCCCAATACCGCGCCTGGCAGGTGTTCGGGGCCGGCCTCGAAAACGTGGGCCGGGACGGCAAGCCGGTCACGCTCGAATTGCGGCCGCCCGCGGACAACGAGGTCCTGCTGCGCGTGGATGCGCTCGGCTTGTGTCTCTCGGACATGAAGATCATCGCGCAGGGGGGGAATCATCCCCGGCTGCGGGGGCGCGATTTGGCCACGGACCCGACGGTGCTCGGGCATGAGTGCGCGGCCACGGTGGTCAAAGTGGGCCGTCAATGGCAAGACACGTTCAAGCCGGGCGACCGCTACATCGTCCAGGCGGACATCTACTACAAGGGCGTGGGCTTCGCTTTCGGCTACATGATCCCCGGCGGCCTCGCGGAGTACACGTATCTCGATGAGCGCGCCCTTGCGGGCGACGAGGGCTGCTACCTGCTGCCCGTCCGCCCGGAAACCGGGTACAGCCAGTCCGCGCTCGCGGAGCCGTGGGCCTGCGTCGAGATGTCGTACTGCCTCGAAGAGCGGCTCGAACCGCACGGCGACGCGCCGCTCGTCGTTGTCGAATCGCTCGATGAATCGTGTCTGGCCCGGTTCCCGCAAGCCGTTCATCTGCGGCACGACCTGGCCGGGCTGGACGCACTCGGCGACCGCGTTTTCGCCGACATCATCGTGCGCCATCCGACGCCGGAGATTGTGAACGCGCTTGCGAAGCGCCTCAACAAGAACGGGAACTTGTGGCTCGTCGGGAAACCTGGCGCGGCCGGTCCGGTAACGCTCGACGTCGGCGGCATTCATTATGAAAACAAGCGATTCTTCGGCGGCGGCGAGAATCTCGCGGAGGTCGCCGAGGCCAACCGGCGAAACGACCTGCTGCCCGGCGGCAGGGCCCTCTTCATCGGCGCGGGCGGCCCGATGGGCCAGATGCACGTACAGCGCGCCATCGAAAAGACCGACGGTCCCGCTCTCGCCGTCGTCACCGACCTTGACCGGGGAAGGCTCGACCATATCGTACACCGGTTCGGCGGCCTCGCCCAGACCAGAGGCATAGACCTGGTCACTTTGGCCGCAACGGAGTTCGCCGCGCCGCAGGCCATGAATGACTGCATCCGCGAACTCGCGCCCGGCGGCTACAACGACATCGTGGTTCTTGCGCCGGTGCCCGCCCTGGTCGAGCAGGCCGTGACCATGGCCGCGGATAACGCCTTCGTGAACCTCTTCGCGGGACTGGGTATCGGCACGCCAGCGAAGATTCCGCTCGAAGCGCTCTGTCGCGGCGTGAAACTCATCGGGTGCAGCGGCAGCCGCATCCGCGACCTGCGCAAGGTGCTGCAACTGGTCGAGGGGGGCGAACTCGACACGAACCGGAGCGTGGCGGCCATCGGGGGGCTCGATGCGGCGCATGACGGGTTGCAGGCGGTGAAGGACGCACGCTTTCCGGGAAAAACCGTCATATACACACAAATACCGACGTTTCCGCTCACGCCTTTGGAAAAGCTGGCCGATGCGCTGCCCGAGGTCGCCGCGAAGCTCAGTCCCGAGGGGGCGTGGACCAAAGAGGCGGAAGAGGCCCTGCTGGAGCACTATTTGCCATGAAACGCCTGGAAGGGAAGAAAGCGATTGTCACTGGCGCCGCCCAGGGGCTCGGCGCGGCCATTCTGGAGCGCCTTGCGGAGGAAGGCTGCGACGTGGCGGCGTGGGATATCCACCTCGAACAGGTGCTAAGCACCACGGCGGCTGTCGACCGGAAGACCAGCCGGCGCGTCAAGGGCTTGCAGGTGGACGTGACCGACGCGGCGGCGGTACGCGGGGCGGTGGAGGAATCCGTGGCGTTTCTGGGCGGCCTGGACGTGATGGTCTGCAACGCGGGCATCCTCATCGCGGGGGATTCGCTTGAATTCGACGCGGGGCAGTGGCGGAAGGTGATCGACGTCAATCTGACGGGCTACTTCCTGTGCGCGCGCGAGGCGGCGCGCGCGATGGTGGCGCGGGGCGGCGGATCGATCATCCAGATCAACTCGAAGTCGGGGAAGAAGGGGAGTTTCAAGAACAGCGCATATGCGGCGTCGAAATTCGGCGGCATCGGGGTCACGCAAAGCCTCGCGCTCGAATTCGCCGAGCAGGGCGTTCGCGTCAACGCGGTGTGTCCCGGCAATCTTCTCGATTCGCCGTTGTGGACGGAGAGCCTATTCAAGCAATACGCGCGGACCCAGGGGATTACCGAAGCGGAGGTGCGGAAGAAATACATCGACCAGGTGCCGATGAAGCGGCCCTGCGCCTACCGCGACGTGACGAATGTCGTCGTCTTTCTAGCGTCGGACGAATCCGACTACATGACAGGGCAGGCCATCAATGTTACCGGCGGTCAGGAAATGCGGTAGCGTGCCGCCTCTGCGCACCGACTCTGGAGTGCGCGTCACCGCGCCATGACGTTGTGGTCTGCGGCCTGCCCCGGAATTCCCTTACCGCTTGAGGATGCCGCCGCGGTCTTTGCTCAAGTGGACGCCCTGAAGCGTCATTTCGAGTTCATCCGGGTTGTCGGAGTTCCACATGGCCTCCTCCTTCGTGATCAGCTTCTGCTTGATCAGGCCCGCGAGGCTCATGTTGAAGGTCTGCATGCCGTCCGCCGCACCCGAGGCCAGCGCCACGGGTATCTGGCGCATATTGCCCTCGCGGATGAGCGCGGCGATGCCGGGGTTGTTGATCATGACTTCAACGGCGGGGATACGCCCCTTGCCGGAAGCCGCTTGCAGCAGGCGTTGCGCGATCGACGCCCGCAGTTGGAGCGACAACTGCGAACTTATCTGGGGTTGCTGATTCGACGGGAACATGTCGAGGATGCGGTCCATCGTCATCATGGCGTTGGTCGTGTGCAGCGTGCTGAAGACGAGGTGACCCGTTTCCGCCGCCGAGATTGCGGCCTGGAATGTTTCTGCGTCGCGCATTTCGCCGACGAGGATAACGTCGGGGTCCTCGCGCATGGCGGCGCGCAACGCCACGTGGAAGTCCTTCGTGTCGATGGATATCTCGCGCTGCGTGATGATGCTCTTCTTGTTCGTGTGCAGGAACTCGATCGGGTCCTCGAGCGTCACGATGTGTAGCCGCTTCCGCTGATTGATCCAATCGATGAGCGAGGCGAGCGTCGTCGATTTGCCGCTGCCGGTGGTGCCGGTGATCAGTACGAGGCCGCGCGGCAGGTTCGCGATCTTTTCCATGACCGGCGGCAGGTGCAGGCTCTCGAAGTCGAGTATCTTCCCGCGCACGTGCCGCATCACAATCCCCACGGAACCGCGCTGTCGCAGCACGTTCACGCGGAACCGCCCGAGCCCTGAAAGCCCCAAGGCCAGGTCGGCGTCGCCCGTGCGAAGGAACTGATCCTTCTGGCGATCGTCCATGATCTCGTCGAGGTACTGCAACGTATCCTGCGGCGTAAGCGACTCGGTGTCGATGAAGCGGATTTCGCCGTCAATGCGCACCGCCGGCGGACTGCCGACGGTCAGATGCGCGTCGGATGCGCCGTTCTGCACGGCATAGGCGAGAATCTTCTTGAGCGTGATCATGGCCCGTGTCTCCCGCTTTCGCTCCTTCGATTCGGCGGCATTAGTATAGCAGAGGCGGGCATTTCCCGCGCGCCTACGAATTGCCTCACGAAAAATCTACCTGAAGGGGATTCGTTGCCTCATGAAGAAAATCTACCCGAATGGGACGGGTATTTTACCCTCCACGACAAGCGTGGAGGCGAGCCATGAGGTTAACGATGAAAGCACGGAAGACGGTTACCAAGGTGTTCGCGACTCAGTATCAGCGGGCGTGCAAGGGTGATAAAGGGCTGCTCTTGAATCAGTTTCTTGAGTCGACCGGCTATAATCGACATTATGCGGCCTGGCTGTTGCGGCATCACGGAAAGCGGGTGGCGTTAGGTCCCAACGTGGTGATGGAAGGGGATGTGCGGGTGCGTCTCGCGCGCTCGCATCCGAGCGTGTACGACGCCGAGGTGCTCAAGGCGCTCAAGAAGGTATGGGAGATGATGGATTACCTGTGCGGCAAACGGCTGGCGGCGGCGCTGCCCAAGGTGGTGCCGCACTTGGCGTCGCTTGGGGAGCTACGGGTCAAGGCGTCGGTGCGCAAGCGGCTGGTGGCGGTGAGTGCGGCCACCATCGACCGGTTGCTGAAGCCGGAGCGAGACAAGCATACGCTCAAGAGCCGGGCCCGGACCAAGCCCGGCACGCTGCTCAAGCACCAGGTTCCCATCCGGACCTTTTCCGACTGGCAGGAGAAGCAGCCGGGCTTTTTCGAGACGGACCTTGTGGGGCACGATGGCGGTTGCGCCGAAGGCGACTACTGTTTCACTCTGTGCATGACGGACGTGGCCACGGGATGGACCGAGGTGGCGGCAGTGCGGAATAAGGCGCAAAAATGGGTGTTTGAGGCCCTCCAGGCGCTTCGGGGCCGTCTGCCCTTTCCCGTTCTTGGACTGGATTCGGACAATGGCGGCGAGTTCATCAATCACCATCTGGTAGCCTACTGCAAGGAGCAGCGCATCACGTTCACGCGGAGCCGGCCGTACCGCAAGAACGACACGTGCTACGTGGAGCAGAAGAACTGGTCGATCGCGCGCCGCTACGCCGGCTACGCCCGCTATGACACGCCGGAGGCGTGCGCGCTGCTGAATGAGTTGTACGTGGCGGTCCGCGACTACACCAACTTCTTCCTTCCCTCGATGAAGCTTCAGGAGAAGGTGCGGGAGGGGGCCCGGGTGCACAAGCGCCATGACAAGCCCAAGACGCCCTATGAGCGCGTCCTGGAGTCCCCGACGGTGTCGCCCGCGGTCAAGAAGCGTCTGCGCTGCTACTACGAGGGCTTGAACCTGGCGGAACTGTGGCGCCGCATCCGGCGGGTCCAGGGGGAGCTGGGGCGCGTGGCGCGGCGCGGCGGCGGGGGGAAGCCATGAGCGGCGCGGCGATAACACGGCTGTACTATCACAGTAATACCCCTCTTCTCGGGGAGGGGTATGCCCAGGCGGCCCTTCCCCCAGCGGACCACCCCGCCGGCAGCAGTCCCGACCGGGTCGAAACGAGGCCCGGAATCCCCATCAAGACCGTTTCCCCTTCGGGTAGGTTTTTGGGTGAGGCAACGAATCCCATTTCGGGTAGATTTTCTGATGAGGCAACGGGCATCATTTGTAAGCTTCTTCCCGCAGGCAGCGTCCAGACGCGAGATTCTCTTTCCCTACGGGACGTCCTTTTCCCGGCGTCTCGCGGCGCGGAAATATCCCGTTACGCCCCCATGTTTTCCTGATTTGAAAATACCTTATCACGATTATCGCCATTATTAACCCGCTGGCGCGCGCGCGGTTAGGCCGGTCTGAACGTTTGACTCGCCCCCGAGATCCTGCTAGCATCCGGTGTAATCGCGATAAATGACACGATACAGCGGGTTTTCCGGCACGCGGTTGTCTTGTCGGTCAAGCCGCGCGACAAGCCCGCGACACGAAGGAGAACGCATCATGCGTGTGTTCGAAGATAACAGTTTGAGTATCGGCAACACCCCGCTTATTCGCCTGGGCCGGTTGGCCAAGGGGCTCAAGACGGAGAAAGTCTACAGCAAGGTCGAGGGGCGCAACCCCGCGTACTCGGTGAAGTGCCGCATCGGGGCCAGCATGATCTGGGACGCGGAAAAGCGCGGTCTGTTGCGGCCCGGCGGGACCATCATCGAGCCGACCTCGGGCAATACGGGCATCGCGCTGGCCTATGTGGCGGCGGCCCGCGGCTACAAACTGATTCTCACCATGCCCGAGACCATGAGTCTCGAAAGGCGCAACATGCTCAAGGCCTTTGGCGCGGACCTCATCCTGACTCCCGGCGAGAAAGGCATGCCGGGCGCCATTGCCGAGGCGGAGGCCATCGCGGCCCAGAATCCGGACTACGTCCTTCCGCAACAGTTCAAGAATCCGGCCAACCCGGATATCCACTACAAGACCACCGGCCCAGAGATATGGAACGACACCGACGGCGAAGTCGACGTCTTCGTGTCGGGCGTCGGCACCGGCGGCACGATTAGCGGCGTGAGCCGCTTCCTCAAAGAGCGCAAGAAGATCGAGAGCATCGCGGTCGAACCCGCGAATTCGCCCGTACTGTCGGGCGGCAAACCGGGCAAGCACAAGATTCAAGGCATCGGCGCGGGCTTCAAGCCGGATGTGCTGGACATGAACGTCGTGGACCGCGTCGAGACCGTAACCGACGAGGAATCCCTGGAAATGGCGCGCCGCCTCGCGCGCGAGGAAGGCATCATCAGCGGCATCAGTTGCGGCGCCGCGACGGCGGTGGCGCTGCGGCTCGCGGCGCGCGACGAGTACGCAAACAAGACGATAGTGGTCATTCTCCCCGATTCCGGTGAACGCTACCTCTCAACGGTCTTGTACCAAAGCTGATTCCGCCCCGTCCTTGGCGAATGATTGGGGCTTGACGCATCAACGGCCGCCCCCGGAAAGAGGGGCGGCGCGTCTTTCAGGCGAAACCAGACAAAGAAGGAGCTTATTGCATCATGGACTCCGTAAATTACAGAATGGGCACGTTGGCGTTGCACGCGGGACAGGTTCCCGATCCGACCACCGGCGCACGCGCCGTGCCCGTCTATCAAACCACGTCCTACGTGTTCAACGACGCCGATCATGCTGCTCGGCTCTTTGCGCTCCAGGAATTTGGCAATATCTACACGCGCATCATGAACCCCACCGTCGATGTCTTCGAGAAGCGCATGGCCGCGCTCGAGAGCGGCGTCGGCGCGCTCGGCCTCTCGTCCGGTTCCGCCGCCGTCACGTTGGCCTGCATGAACATCTGCCGCTCCGGACAAAACTTCGTCTCCTCGCAGACGCTCTACGGCGGCACCTACAACCTTTTCGCCCACACCTTCAAGGATTTCGGGATCGCGGCGCGCTTCATCGACGCCTCGGACCCGGCGAATTTCGCCCGCGCCATCGACGATAAAACCCGCTTCCTGTTCGTCGAGAGCATCGGCAACCCCGCGAACGACGTGGTCGATTTCGAGGCTATCGCCAAAGTCGCTCACGCGCACGGCATCCCCCTCATGGTGGACAACACGGTCACCTCGCCCATGCTGTTTCGCCCCTTCGATTTCGGCGCCGACATCGTCGTCCACTCCGCAACGAAGGTCATCGGCGGGCATGGCACGTCCATTGGCGGCGTCATCGTGGACAGCGGCAGGTTCGACTGGAACAACGGGAAGTTTCCGGAACTCACCGAGCCGAGCGAAAGCTACCACGGCATGAAGTTTTACGAGGCGTTCCAGGGCATCGGTAACATCAGCTACATCATCAAGGCGCGCGTCACGCTCCTGCGCGACATGGGCCCCTGCATGGCGCCTTTCAACGCCTTCCTGTTTCTGCAAGGCCTGGAAACGCTGCACCTGCGCGTCCCGCGACACTGCGAAAACGCCCTCAAGGTCGCGCAATTCCTCGAAGCGCACCAGGCCGTCACGTGGGTCAATTATCCCGGCCTGCCGAGCCACAAGGACCACGCGCGCGCGCTGAAGTACCTGCCGAAGGGCCAGGGGGCCATCCTGGGCTTCGGCATCAAAGGCGGACGCGAGGCGGCGCGCCAATTCATCAGTTCGTGCAAGCTGGCCTCACACCTCGCGAATATCCTTGACGCAAAGACGCTGGTCATTCACCCCGCCAGCACTACGCATCAGCAGCTTGGCGCCGAGGAGCAGCTCGCGGCGGGCGTCACGCCCGACTACGTACGGGTCTCCGTCGGCATCGAGGACATTGAAGACATTCTGGCCGATCTCGACCAGGCGCTGGCCGCATCGCAACGGTGACGCGCTTCCGGCAAGGGCGGCCTTAGTCCCCCGCCGCCGGCGTTGCGCGGTCCCGCCGCAGGCGATAGACGTGAATAGGGCTCGCGTAGCCGAACGAATTCTTCTCGATGGACCAGCCGCGCTCGCCTATTGCCCGCTCGGTCCGGGCGATCACGGCGTCCCCAAGTTGGTGTTGAAACAGCACAAGCCATCGTGTTTCCCCCGACTCGGCGATGTCGAAGTGGGCGGGTACCCCCTCGATCGCGTTCTCTCCGGTAAGCGCCAATTCCTCCATCCTCGGCGGCCCGTTGAAGCGCATCGACGGAACATCCGCCATGATGTGCACCACCACCGGTGTCGCGGGCGACACATCCTGTTCCGCGAGAAATGCCGCGGCGCTCGCGATGTCCGGCCGCCAAGGTCGCGGATAGGCGTGGTGCGCAAGCCCCTGCATGAAAAGCAACGCGGCGATCAACAGTCCCTGAAGCGCGCGACGGGGCACGAGCGTGACCGTCCCGCCTGCCAGAACAAAGAAGGGAAGCGAGCTGTACAGCACATAGCGCGATGAGTGGCACGCATATAGCAGCGCCGATAGCAGAAACAACGCGGCCGGCGGCACGACCAGCCAAGTCCACAGAAAACACCGTGTCTCGCGGGACGATCCTTCAGTCTCGCTGTCGCTGCCCCCGGCGCGCATCTTCCAGCGCCACACGCCAAGCGCGATATGCAGCGCGAAGACGAGCGCGAAGAAACGCCACATGATGCTGCCCGCGTTCAGCGACCCGATTGCCGGCACGTCGCGAAACAGCGGCACGCCCGCGCCCGAAAACAGAAGGAAATCCCCCAGGGGCTGCAAGTAAGAATGCACTATCTCGTTTCGCCACGCCGCGGCCACCTCGAGGTTCGCGCGATCGATGGATTCCACCCACGCGAGTAGCAGAAGCGCGCTCGGCGCGTGTGCCGCCGTCCACCAGAGAAACACTCGCGAACGCCGTCGTCGCAAGGAGACGAACACGAGAAACGCCCCTTGCGCTAACAGAAAAAGGACCGTGAACAGATGGGTCCACATGAGCGCCACGTTCGCCGCGATGTTCACCGCCCACCAGGCCCGCCCCCCGCGCACGGCCCGCAACATGCTCAGACTCGCCACGAGCGCCAGGCACAGCACCAACGCGTAGGGGCGCATCTCCTGCGCATAATAGACCTGCGGAAGCGATACCGCGAACAATCCCGCGGCGGTCAGGCCGCCAAGGGCCCCATACGCGCCTTGGCCGAGCAGGAACACGAGCGGAATGCTTGCGACCCCCAGCGCCACGGACAAGAGGCGCAAAGCGTACAGCGAATTCCCCGTCAGTCGCGCCCATGCATACTCGACAATGAAATACCCCGGCGTCATCGGCGGATCGGACACGCGGACGCGCCGGAGAAACTCGCCAAGGTCGGGCGCCGAGAGATGCTGTAGACTGGCCACTTCGTCGGAGTAGGCGGATTCCCGATCAAGCGCCCACAGGCGCAGGAACGTGCCGCTCGTCGTGATTCCAATCAATGCGACGACTACGAGCGCTTGCGTGCGCGTCAGGTTTGTGGTCATTGTGTGAATGTTGAGGTCCTCTCTCACGGCCAGTCCCAGAAGTGCGCGAATTATACTGGATTCCCACTTGCGCGGAAACATGAAGGGTGGGTCAATCGCGCCCCTCCGTCATTCCCGCGCACGCGGGAATCCAGTAGGCGTGCAAGAGTGAGCCCTGACACCGCCACGCGCTCCGTTCGGAGCGCAGCCTTCAGGCTGCCCTGCTGGCCAGGCCGATGCCTTGCAATCCGCGCGGGTCAGCCTTCACAATACGTCGGCTCTTATCTCACCAAGCGCAAGCAAGTTGTCGGGGTATCAGTACATGGACTTAGCGACATTGATACGCAACGTGCCGGATTTTCCAAAACCGGGGATACAATTCAAGGACATCACGACGGTCTTGTTGGACGCGGCGGCGTTCCACGAGATCATTGATGGTTGGCGGGCGCGCTACGCCGAACACGAAATCACGAAGATTGTCGGGGTGGAGGCGCGCGGGTTCATTTTTGGCGGCGCGTTGGCATATGCCATGTCCCTGCCCTTCGTGCCGGCGCGCAAACGAGGTAAGCTGCCCGCGCCCACACTTTCCGAGACCTTTCAACTCGAATACGGCACGGACACCGTGGAGATGCACGAGGACGCAATAACTGCCGGAGACCGCGTGCTCCTGGTGGACGACCTGCTCGCCACCGGCGGCACCATGGCGGCGGTTGCGCGCTTGGTGCGGCGGCTCGGCGGGGAAGTGGTCGAGGCGGCCTTTGTGGTCGAACTACCGCCGCTGCGTGGCCGCGAGGCGCTGCGGGGCATTCCGGTGCACTGTCTCGTCGAGTTCATGGTGGCGTAGCGGCGGCGCATACACGCGGCCCTTTCTAACCGTTTATCCGATGTTTTGTGCGAAATGCGGCATCGACGCCGGTGAACTATAGACTGGAGGAGCACCTTTCTCATGACTTCACGTGAAACGCGGCGATTTCTGCCCGGTACCCAAATCGAAATCGTAAACGATGCGCCGCTCGGCCGCATCAAGCACGTACTCTTCGATTTCGACGGCACCATCAGCCTCTTGCGCGAAGGGTGGCAGCGCATCATGGCGCCCGTGTGTATCGAGATGATCTGCGGCGATACCCCGGTTACGCCCGATGTCGAGCACGAAGTCCATGAGATGATCGAAGAGACGACGGGGATCAACACCATCCTTCAGATGGAACGACTGGTCGAGATGGTGCGCGCGCATGGCCGAGTGCCGGAAGACAAGATGCTGGACGCGCACGGCTACAAGAAGGTCTACAACGACCGGCTCATGGTGCCCGTGCGTGATCGCATCGCGCGGCTCGAACGAGGCGAACTCACACTGGACCAGGTGCGCGTCCGCGGGGCGGTCGAATTCCTGGAACTGCTTACCAAGCAGGACGTAACGATGTATGTGTTCAGCGGGACCGACCGCGACGACGTGCGAAATGAAGCGCACGTCGTGCAGGTGGACGACTACTTCGTGGAAATCTGGGGCGCGTTGCGCACGTATGAGGAAAGCTCGAAGGAGAAGATCATTCGCGAATTGATGGCCGAGCACAACCTGAGCGGGCCGGAGGTACTGGCTGTAGGCGATGGTCCGGTCGAGTTGCGGAACGTCAAGGAATACGGCGGTATTGCCCTGGGCGTGGCGACGGATGAGGTCAAGGGCCACGGATGGAACGAGTCGAAGCGGACCCGGCTCCTGCGCGCCGGCGCGGATATTCTCGTGCCTGACTTTGCCGAAGCCGCGGCGTTGGCCTCCTATTTGTTTCCACAGAAATCATAGGAAAGCGGGAAAGACGTCCTTCTTCTTGTGGCGACAGCGACCTTTGCCTACAATGCACGCCGGATGCCTGGAGCCCAACGGCCATGCAAGAGCGGTCTGGTTCGTTTGTAGTGACGCGCGTGGCAGTCATCTTCGCGCTGTTACTGTGGTGTGCGGACTGTGTAATGGCGGACGCGGTGGCTGACTATGGGGCGGCGGTCGAAACGGACTGGTTTCGACAGGAGGCGCGGTTGGGGCGGTCGCCTGAGGATTGGGAGGCGCTTTCCGCGCTGGTGGACCGGGGGGGGCGCTTGCTGCAAACCCTGCGTGCATTACCCAACGCGCCCGACCTGTCGCAAGAGGCCGCCGCACTCGACAGGGGGCGGGCGCTCATGGCGCAAGGAGACGCTCTGGACGCCTCGGATCGGCTGGAAGCCTATCGAGAACTGCGCTGGGCCGTTCGCGAAGCCGCGTTGAAGAACCCGTTGTTCGCCGGGCGCGCCATCGTCTTCATGGAACGACGACGATTCATCTGCCAGATGCTGCACGAGTACCTCGGGTATTACTACGACTACGGCGACATTGACGGCGGCGGCGTCTACGTGTTGCGGTCTCCGGGACGCTCCGCGGAAAGAGACGACCTAATCTCAGGCCGGTTGCCGCGGGGCAACTACGCGACGTTGGCTTTGTCCTATGACGCGCGGACGCTGTACTTCGCCTTCGCGGCGAGGACGGAAGGAAAGAAGCCGAACTACTACTCGAAGGACCGCCGCTGTTTTCATATCTTTGCCATGGATGCGGACGGCGGTAATCTCCGTCAGTTGACAGACGGCCCCGATGACGATTTCGACCCGTGCCCGCTGCCCGACGGGGGAATTGCGTTCATGTCGTCGCGCCGAGGCGGATTCACGAGGTGCAACAACCCCTGGGAGCCGCTGCCCGCCCACACGCTCCATCGAATGGACGACGATGGCCGCAATGTGCGCACGCTTTCCTTCCATGAAACGAGCGAATGGCATCCGAACGTGCTCTCCGATGGACGCATCATCTACACGCGCTGGGACTACGTGGACCGGTCCGCCGCGCATTATCACGGTCTCTGGTTAGCCAACCCCGACGGATCCGGCACGCGCGCTCTATTCGGCAACTATACCGAACGTATCAATGCGTGTTATCAGCCGCATCCCGTGCCCGGTTCGCGCAAGATCGCCTTCCTGGCGGGAGCCCACCATGCGAACGTGGGCGGCTCCCTCGTGCTGCTCGACCCGGACCGTGTGGCGCTGGACATCGAGAGCGGGGAAGACCGGCTGGAGGCCATAGAGACGTTGACCCCCGAAGTATGCTTTGCGGAAGCGCCCGACTGGCCCGGCAGCTACTTTCACAGCCCCTGGCCGTTGTCCGAGGATTTCTTCCTCATATCCTTCAGCTTCGATCCGCTGCCCGGAATGGGACCGCGCGTCAATGAGGACACCGAAACGGGACTGTATCTTTTTGACCGGTTCGGCAATCTCGAACTGTTGTACCGACATTCTGGCATCTCGGCCATGTATCCGATTCCCCTCGAAGCGCGCCAGCGCGCTCCCGTGATCACCAGCACGCTTGATCCGCAACTCGCGGAAGAAGGCGAGTTCATTCTCCTTGGGGCGAACGCGAGTCACTTCCCGATGCCGGAGCGCCGCCCGATAGCCGCCCTCCGCGTGTTTCAGGTTCTTCCGAAGAGCGAAACACATGTCGCAAACAAGCCCCGCTTGGGCTTCGCCAACGCGGAGTCGGCGCGCATGTTGCTCGGCTCGGCGCCCGTCGAAGCGGACGGCTCGGCGTACTTTCGCGCGCCCGCGGGCAAGCCGCTTGCCTTCCAGGCGGTGGATGCCGCCGGGAGGGCCGTGCAAGGCATGCGCAGCGTTGTCTACCTGCAGCCGGGCGAGCGCCGGGCGTGCGTCGGCTGTCATGAGACCACCGGGGAAGCCCCGCCGGTGCATACGGCGCTTGCCACGCGGCGCGCGCCCTCCATCATTGCGCCCGGCCCCGAGGCGACCCGGCCCTGGAACTACGTGCGGCTGGTGCAGCCGATTCTGGACCGGCATTGCGCTGGCTTCCATAGCGGCGAGACTGAAGAGGAAGGCGAAAAGCCGCGTCCGTCGCTGATGCTCACGGGCCGGCGCTCCGGTCCATTCAACGTGTCGTACCGCGCATTGCGGCCCTATGTGCGATGGTATGAGTGGGGCGACAATAGCATCAGCCGCATCGTCACGTTCCCGGGCCGGATGCCCGCCGATGTCAGTCCCCTTATCGGTATTCTCGAAAATGAGACGCACAAGGACAACGTGGCATTGTCTGAAGACGAACGGCGCAACTTGTATCTGTGGTTAGACGGCAATGCGGCGTTCTACGGGGTCTATTCCTTACGGGAGCAGGCGGCGCAGCGACGCGGAGACGCAATCCCGCCGCCCACGTTACAGTGATCCGATCTGAAAGAAGTATGCGGCCGCAAGAGGAAACTTTGAGCGGGAGTGGACCCAGGCCGTATACTAGCCACGATGCTGCGGGAAACAACGGTATGCGCCCAGGCGCGCGGCGTGACGGCGGAAGGAATGAGGCATGAGTGCGCGGTCCGACATGACGATTCACATGATCGGCCACGGCCACATTGATCCCACGTGGCTGTGGCGGTGGACCGAAGGCTGCGGAGAGGTGCGCGCGACATTTCGCAGCGCCCTCGAACGCATGCGCGAAACCCCGGAATTCACCTTCACCGCCTCCAGCGCCTCTTTCTACCAATGGTTCGAGACGACGGAACCCACACTGTTCGACGAACTGCGCGATCGCGTCCGGGAAGGCCGATGGGAAGTCGTCGGCGGCCTGTGGGTCGAGCCGGACTGCAACGTGCCGTGCGGCGAGTCATTTGTAAGGCATGGGCTCTATTCCCAACGCTACTTCGAGCGCGCTTTCGGCGTCCGAGCGACGGTCGGGTTCAATCCGGACAGCTTCGGTCACGCGGGCACGCTCCCGCAGATTCTGAAAAAGCTCGGGATCGAATCCTATGTCTTCATGCGGCCCGATCCCGAGTGCGAGATGACCTATCCCGACGGTACGACGTTCTGGTGGCGCGCGAAAGACGGATCGAAGGTCCTTGCGAGCCAGATACCCGTGTGCTACAGCGCCACCGACGCGCCGCGCCTGCTCGCCGATCTGCCCAAGTCCCGCCACCTGAACCCCGGCCAACAACATGTGCTCGGGTTCTACGGCGTGGGCAACCACGGCGGCGGTCCGACGAAACAGGCGATCCGCGCTATCCTCGACGCGCGCGCGAAGGAGGGCGGCTCCGCGGTCATATTCTCCACGCTCGGTCGTTACTTCAAAGACTTGCTCGATACCCACGGCCCGGAATGGTTTCCCACCATAGACCGCGATCTGCAGCACCACGCCCGGGGCTGTTACAGCGCCCATGCGTGGCTCAAGCGGCTCCATCGCCAGGTCGAGCACGCGCTCATGACGGCGGAGCGCTTCGCAACGGCGGCCTGGCTCCTGAACGCGCGCGAATACCCCCACGACCAGTTCGAAAAAGCCTGGAAAGACCTGCTTTACAATCAGTTTCACGACATCCTCGCGGGAACCAGTCTCGAATCCACCTATGAGGACACCCGCGACCAGCTTGGCGCGGCCCGCCATCGCGCCCACGTAATTGTCAATGAGGCCATCCAGTCCATCGCGCGCGATATCGACACCTCCGCCGAGGGCAACACCATTGTCGTTGTCAATCCGCTGACGTGGCCCGTGCGCCAACCCGTGGTCGCATCCGGCACGGCGGCGCGCGGACTCGATGCGCCGCTTCATCTGGTGGACGACACGGAAAACCCGGTGTCCATCCAGCGCATTCGGCATGAGCGTCCCGGCGACAGCCGGCTCGCCTTTACCGCGGAAGTCCCCGCAACCGGATACCGCATCTATCATGTGCGCGGCGGCGGCGAAGCCAGAAAGCTGATGAATCGACTGGACGCGGGCCACGACTTCCTCGAAAATGAATGGTGGCGCCTGGAATTCGACCCCAACTCAGGCTGCATTTCCCGGTTGTTTGATAAGCAGTATCGCGCCGAGGTGCTCAACAGGGGCAATGTGCTCGCGGCGCTGGTCGATGGCTCCGACTCTTGGAGCCACGGTGTCGCCGGTTACCGGACGGAAGCGGGGCGCTTCGGCGAAGCGCGACTGCGGATCGTCGAGCAGGGCGACGTGCTGGCCACGGTGCAGGCCGTTTCCCGGTGGCGCAATTCGGTGGCGGTGCAGGAGGTCACGCTGCACCGTGACCTGGAAATCATCGATTGCCTGCTGCGTGTTAACTGGCAGGAAGCGCACAGCGCGCTCAAACTCGCATTCGACACGCGCATCGGCTCCGGCGTCGCCACCTACGACGCGCCCTACGGTTTCCAGGAGCGGGACACGCGTGGCGACGAGGAACCGGGACAGCAATGGTTTGATCTCACCGGACAGGTTGACGGATTGCCTTATGGATTTGCCGTGCTCAACGATGGCCAGTATGGGTTTGACGTGTTGGACAACGTCATGCGCGTCACCGTGCTGCGGAGCCCCCTATACGCGCACCATGACCCCGTGCGAGTCGACGCGGACGCCATGCACCCCGTAATGGACCAGGGTTGGCATGAAGCGCGCCTGCGCCTCGTTCCGCACGCGGGACCTTGGCAGGACGCCCGCATAGTGAAACAGGCGTGGGAACTGAACGTGCCGCTGGTGGCCCATCTCGAATCGAGCCATCCCGGAACGCGCCGTACCAACGCCCAACTCATCGGCACGGATTCAGACAACGTACTCCTGTCCGTGGTCAAGCAGAGTGAGACCGGCCGGGATCTCATCATTCGCGGATACGAAACAGCGGGACGCCCCGCGAAAACGACCCTCCACCTGCCCTATTTCGACCAGCGATTCGAGCTTGTGTTCGCCCCGCACGAGATCAAGACCGTCCGCATCGACCCCCAGACGTGGACCCTGTCCGAAGTGGACTTGCTCGAGGAGTGAGAGCCATTAGCATCATCCCATTTCCCAAACCCAACCGTCGGCCGGTTCGGAGTCGTGAAGTGAACATGGAAAGCGTGGAACAACACTGTCTCGATTACTTGGACGGGGCCCCCAATCCGCTGGTCGCCGTCAGCGAGTTGCTGGTTCATTGTCGGCGAAGCCCGGAATGCGCCGGCCTGACCGAACAGGCGCTGCTGGATTTCTTGCGAAACCATGACCTCGTGCGCATCATCGAACCCCCGGCCGCGCTGCTCGACGATGTCGCCGCGGACGAACAGGCCCTTCTCGAAGCGCGGGTCATTCTCAAGACCCGGGTGCCCACCCGCCGGCAAATGTCGCAGATTATGGAACAACAGATGACGGCATTGGCCGACGCGCTACAGGCGGCGTTGCGGCACGCGGAATCGAATCGCGACGCCGTTGCCGTCGCACGCCTCCGGGAGACGCTGGCTCGGACCCGGCTGCTGCGAGACAAGATCAGCGAATTATTCTGATTGCCCGGGAACACCTTCCCCGCCACAAGGCATATATAACAGAAACGGTCGTGGTTGTAATGCGGGCTTCAGCCCGTCATACGTAGTGCCGGCCCCAACCGGTTCCAGGACGGACGCCATGCGCCCCGAGCCGCCGGCCGAACTCAGGAGACGTTCCCATGCTCGTTCTTGCCGGAATTGGGCTTGTGGTTCTCGCCGCCCCCGCCAACTACATCCTTGAAGCGCCCGAAAATGTCTGCGACGTGACCGCAACCGACCTCAATCTGGACGGAGTGGGGGACATACTGGTCCTGTACTGCGATGAAAAAAGCGCCCCGCCGAGAAAAGGGCTTGGCATATACTTTGGCAGGGAAGACGGAAGCTACCCCGCAGCGCCCGCGACGGTCATCGAATTGTCGCCGGAAGTCGGCGCCCTTATGCTGGCCGAAAGGGACGGCGCGCCGCCCGTCGAACTGGTGGCGCTGGACGCCAAAGGCGCGACGCTGTACCGCTACGCGGCCGGGGCCTTCGCAGCCGCTGATCGCATTCCCTTTTACTCGCTGTTGCCAAGCGGAGGCAAAGAGCCCCGCTTCCTGCGCAACGTGGCGGTGGACCTGGATGGAGACGGCATGGACGAGTGGCTGATCCCCGTGCCGCTCGGCGTCGAGGTACGGCGTGGGGATTCCGCGCTCGCGGAGATTCAATGCGATGTAGCGAGCAGCGTTTCCTCGGCAACGCATCTCTCCGTGTCGCACCGGTACCCGACCTTCCACGTCTTTGACGTGCCGGATTCGCTGCAAAAGGGCCTCGCCTTTCTCACGGATGAATACGCGGACTTCGCATACGGCGAACACTGGGCTGAGCGGGACCGCTTCCGCATCCCGGTGGACCTCGAGGAGAAGTGGGACGCGAGCGTGCGCATGGCCGATATCAACCAGGATGGCTGGCCGGATATCATGGTCACCCAGACCCGCGGGACGGTGAACCTGGAGGTGCTCACCCAAGTCTACTTGGCCACAGGGTTGTGTGAATACCCCGAACAGCCCACGGCCACGTTCCACGCCAAAGGCGCTTTCGCAAGTGGCGTTCTCGCGGATGTCGACGGTGACGACTATCTGGATATGATCTTTGTGCGCGTGCCGTTCGGCCCACGCAACATCATGAATTTCGTGCTGCGCGGAAAGGTCCGCGTCGAGGCCGACGTCTACCTCTTTCGCGATGGCGCGTTCCCCAGCGCCCCGAGCCTGCAGGACGGACTCACCATCGATGCGCCGGAAGGCAAGGAGCAGGTCGGCCACACCCTGGCGGACTTCGACGGGGACGGACGGCTCGACCTTTCCCTCGCCACGCGGCGGGACGAACTGGCCGTATATGTCGGCAGTCCCGACCACTTCATCTCCCGCCGCCCTTGGCATACCGTACAGATTCCCAGCTTCGGCGTGGCGCGGGCCCACGACCTCAACCGGAACGCGGCGGAAGACCTGATCATCTTCCATCCCAGCGGAGAGCACCGCAAGCGCGTGGAAGTGGTGGTTTTCTGAGACCTGCCCCGGGCGCTGTTCTTGGGCATCCTCTCCCCGTGTCTCGCTGGCGGAACTGTGGCGGAAGTGACAAAAAATGTCACCGCGCGACGTGCCGCGTAGTAGAATTCACCCCACTCCGCCAACTATGCGCAGTATTCATATAAGCATAAACTACTGTATCGCAATGACTTACGAAATATGCCACAGCTTGGCACGGATGTTGCCCTTGAATTGCTGACAGTTGAAATTGATGGTGGCAGGCCCTGCGGCGAGGGCTTGTGGATTAATCCGGGTGCCGAAACAAGGGAGAACGGAATATGAACAAGATGTGCACGAAAAAAGGCTTTACGCTGATTGAACTCATGATTGTGGTTGCGATTATCGCGATTATCGCGGCAATTGCAATCCCCAACCTGCTGCGTTCGCGTATGCAGTCCAACGAGTCCGCTGCCGTGGGCAACCTCCGCACCATCGTCGGCGCGCAAACCGCTTACCACGGGAGCCATTTTCAGTATACGGGCAGTTTTGACGACCTGACCACGGCTACGCCGCCGTTTCTCGATGGCGTCTGGTCCGGGACGAAGAGCGGTTACAACTACGTGATGGCCGGCGACGCGGCGAACTTCACCGCGAACGCCAATGCGGCGCAGTACGGCGTCACCGGCAACCGGGGCTTCTACACCGACGCCTCGGGCGTGATTCGCGCGGAAGAAGGCGGCGACGCGACCGCCGCGAGCCCGGTCCTGGGGCATAGCTGATAACGGCCAATGGCCCGCGTTCTGGCCGGGAGTGCGGGCGGGCTGAGAAGGGGGGCGGGAGAAGCGGACTGGCGGCCGAGGAAACTTGGCCGCCAGTCTTGTATTTGGCCTGCTGTTCGTAGTACACGCTTCAGCGTGT